>Ga0255426_10019_pt1 | contig 36375 bp, 41 predicted proteins | sample ANMaggSeSYBR02J9_FD_182666 | JGI IMG/M metagenome (GOLD analysis project Ga0255426, IMG submission 182666) | Sediment cell enrichment communities from methane seep in Santa Monica Basin, California, United Staets - ANME aggregate JGI... | ecosystem: Environmental > Aquatic > Marine > Cold seeps >...
CATCCTTCAACACTTTAGTTGCCCACTGGTTCAGACTTTTACCGTGGGCTTCGGCAGCCATAGCCACAGCCGCATGAATCTCCGGTGGGACCCGTAGCGTCATATTTCCGGAATAGGACTTTTGTAAAGTCTCTCCGCGTTCCCGACACACGTTAAGGTAATGGTCAATGGCATTATGAAAATCTTTTGTCAGTTCAGACACCGTTTTACCGTGAAAACCGATAATGCTCTGGACGCCAAGCACCCTGCCTACAAAAATGTTGTCATCGGCATCAAACTCAACGCGGGCAGTAAAATCTTTGTAAAAAAGTGTATTTTTCATGGTATTACTCCTAATTGCTGCAAAAATTCACGGGCATTCTCTACTTGGTACTTTTTCGCTTCTTTGCCCGGATGCGGACGGTGGAAATGCGCCGTCTTCCCGGAAACAGTGACCGATATGCGTGAGCCGGCTCCTTCGCTCACCTTGCCGCCAAGAGAAACAAGAAAAGACTCAATATTTACGAACCTGATGTTTGCCTTGGTTGGCTTGGCGAAAATAGCTATCAATGTTTTCCGGTGTTTTGTCTTCATTTCAGTATTGATAGCATGTAATGATTGCACATACAAGCGCAAAATGATTGCAAAAAGAATTCATTAACAATGGAAAGGATATACACATTCAGACATTCACACATTCAGAAGAGTCTACTTTTCATTCAGAGGGGTCAAGCTTTATTATAATAATCAAGGTTTGACCCCAGACCAAGGTTTGACCCCAGACCTTGAGTGAGCAAACCGTAAGGGGCGCTTATCGTGTAGTGGGATTCAGCAGAGGGCGGTAAGCCAGGGAAACGAGCCGTGAACACCACGGAGGTCTCACCCCGGTGAAGGCCCGAACGGTGCCACATGCCGAATGGCAGGGGTAAATGAGAGTGGCAAATAGGAGGTATTTCTAATGTGCTAATTGAGGCACATTGCGTAGTATTATCCAAAAGCCCGACAGAACAGATTCTTCTTAAGTAGTAACGTTCTTGAGAGGGACAACACGGAATGTGAGGACAAGTATGAACTTGAATGCACAGGAAGTGCCTGCCATTCATGCGGATAACCGTGTCGAGTTTGGTTAGAAGCAAATTGGTGGGAGAACAAGTGGTTTCAATCACTTGGTCTTATGTTCCCCTGGATCTGATTCTGCCTGATCAGCCGAACCGCGCAGTACGGACCCGTATGCTGCGTGGTGTGGGAGGGGCGCTTAGTGATGGGCGTCCCTTATGTTGTGAGTTGTCTCTAACCCATTGAAATAAAACAATTTTCGGATGATATTTTGAAAAGTACGGATTTGCATAGATTTTAATAAGTTACAGGGTTAGTTACAGATATGTAAAATTGGCACACAACATAATAATATGGTTATCTTAAACGTATCCACCAATGGCAAATCATCGAAATTTGTGTACGTTTGCATGCAAGGGACACCATGGCTTTTTCATAACATCCTCTTATGTAAAGGCTCTGGAGGTTGATAAACAAGACATCGAGACATTTGTAGTGTTTCAATAATTGAAGAATACACCACACCCAGAGGAATTAAAAGAACTAAATGGAATAAGAAGAAGTAAAAGGAATTTTAAAGCCTAAAACCCACAACATAATTAAACTGACAACATAACGTCCCGATCGCCGTTATCTTTCGTTGATGATTGTTTGATGCGACCTGTAACAAAAACAGCAACAAGACCAACTACTGTAGTACCGCCAAGAGCGATGGCTGTTTTTTCAGAACCGAGGGCGAGGGCAATAATGCTGGTTATAAAGGCAAAAATACCAATGGTGAGTCCGTATCGTTGGCCTCTCTTCACCTCTTCCCCTGCAAGGGTAATAGCGGTTTTCTCTATTTTTCTCTGGTGTTATGCATCCTCTTCCGCCATTCTTAGTATTCTTTCTGCTGCTCCTGGAATTATTTGGTTATATCCTTGAAGAATTTGAGGGTGAGGAACAGGCCCAGAAAATTGCTGTTGAGTGAGATGGGCTACTTTGGTTTGCTCTTTCTGTCCTGCTGGAACAGTAGGAGTTTTGGTGGGAAGTCTATTCTTGGATTTTCTTTTGCTCATTAGCGAAACGTTTTACCGCATGTTGAATGTTGTGGCCTGTACGAGCCCAATGACCGTGCATTCTCTCTTGAATATTTTCTTTTGGCACAAATCGCCTGTAATCTGTAAAAGGGGCTATATCCATGATACTGCCGATCCCCCTTAATATATTTTTAAAATGTTTGGTCATATTTTTTATAATGTAATTGCATAAATGATTATTCAATGTAATCGGATAAATTTTACAAAAAGTCAACTTTTTAATTTTGTACCAAGATTATCGAGCAGTCCGGAGAACGCCCGAGTTAACCCGCCCGCCAGCGGGAAGGCTGCCAACTTGGAGCGTGGCTAAGTTTTTGGGTTAATCTCGAAAAAACGCACGTGCTCGCGGGTCGGTGTTGAACGATTTGTTGTGTGCCGGGCAATGCCCGGCTGCTAAATGGTGATGTTTGATATTTATGACACAAATATCGGACAAAGTCCAGACCCAGCCTGATGGAGGCGAAGGGTAGCCAATGGCAAGGGGATTGTCGCGAGGCAATTTCTGAAGGAGGCTGGAGGCAAAAGCGTGGGTCGACGTACAGGTATGCCCCGTACCGAAAGGTAGAGGGCAGGCAGATGAGGCGGGGGAATCCGGGACGAGTCCGCAATACAGGACAAAGTCCTCTATCCATCAAAGGTTGAAAAAACATTTTTCATTATAGAATAATACGGACAATCAAAAATGTCAACAGATAATATAACTTTTTTTAAGACTGTAAAATTAAATAGTTAGGCTTCGTAAAAAATATTTAAAAAAAACTCCGAATGACATTGGGCACACACTGGCCGCAGCCGTCACATAATTCTTCATCAATTTCTATGATTTTACGTAGTCTTTTCATCGGCTAATCCTTTTAATGGAAAAAATATTAGGAACGAGGACGAAATAACTTCCCCAACTGACCCATCAGATACAACGTCTGAATAAAATATTGACTAAGGATGCTAAATGTCCCCAAAGCACACGAAATCATTCCTGGGCATGTATAACAAGATGTCCTAATTCAGGAAAGATAAGATGTTTGCATGCGAGCTTGCATGCTTTAAGGCTGCCAGGGAGACAGAATAGTATTGTTTTGTTTATTGTGCCGGCGGTTGCCCGTGATAAAAGAGCTGCGGAATCAATTTTTTCAAAGCTGAGCTGGGCAAAAAGCGGCCCGAATGCTGTTAGCTCCTTTTCAAATAATGGAATCACCGCTTCAATGGTTACATCTTTGCTGCTTATACCGGTACCCCCTGTCATTAATATAACCTGAGGTTCATGACTGCGGATAACATCAAGTATTATCTCGGTTATGGCTTGTATTTCATCTTGTATAATGTGGTGAAATACAACCTTGTGCCCTTCTTTTAAGGCTCTATTGTTTATCCATAATCCGCTTTTATCATCTTTTAAGGATCGAGTGCTTGAAACAGATATAATTCCAAGTTTGATTATCCTGGGAGCGTTTTTTTTATGTTCTATTATACTCAAGTTTCGCTTCCTTAATTCCTATCAATCAGAAATTTAGGCTACCAACGTAAGGCGGGACAGTCTGTAAATTCAGTTAGTCAGTGTCTGAGAAAAACTTAATTTGCCCCTCGTTCCCAGGCTCAGCCTGGGAACTCATTGCATGAGGCTCTGCCTCATTCCGTGGCAGAGCCACAAAAATTGCATTACGAGGCAGAGCCTCGTAACGAGGAAGAAAGTAGGGCACGTTCCCCAAACGTACTAAAACGTTTTGATTGTGAAAGTGTCATTATAGCCAAAATGGCGAAAAGTGTCCCGCTTTAGGCTGGTAGCCGAAATTTACAAACTCATTTTATGTAATCGCTTAATGAAATAAACCGACCGCGAATATATTTTTAACAAGCTAAGGAACGTGGACGAAATAACTTCCCCAACTATGCATCACAGCTTCAGGCCACCTTTGCCCGATCTCAAATCACAAAAATATCAAAATAGCCTGCTATTCCATCAACTTTTGTGATTTGAGATCGAACAAATTTGACCCAAATCTATGCGTCTACTTGGGGAAGTTATTTCGTCCCCGTTCCTAAACTGATACGAGTTTGTAAATTTCTGATCAATGCTTTTCTATGATAACCCTGTCCTGACCATCATGTTCAGTGAGCAAAACATTTACTGTTTCCGAGCGCCTTGTTTCAATAAATTTTCCAACATAGTTGGCCTGAATCGGAAGTTCTCTGTGGCCTCTATCAACAAGCACCGCAAGTTCAATACGATCGGGCCTGCCAAAATCGATAATAGCATCCATGGCAGCTCTTATGGTCCGACCTGTAAAAAGAACATCATCTACTAAAATAATCTGTTTCCCATCAAGAGGAAAGGATATATCTGTTGCCTGGACGATCGGGTGGTGGCTGATTCTGGTCCAGTCATCGCGGTACAGAGTTATATCAATATTGCCTGTCGGTATTTCAATGCCCTCGATTTCATTAATCTTGGACCGGATACGTTTCGCAATATAAACTCCCCTGGTATGAATGCCTATAAGTGTAAGGTTTTCAGCGCCCTTGTGTACTTCAAGGATCTTATGAGTGATTCTTGAAAGTACACGGTCTATATCAGATGCATCCAAAATTGTATCATATTCGCTCATTGTTTTCTCCGATATATTCATATAGATTATTATGCTTAGGCAATGAGTACCTTTTTATATCATTAAGTAAGTTAATATCAAGAGTTATAAATTTATAAGGCATCCTTCACGAAAAGTCCAAAGTAGTTTACACTTTGTTGATCTTGTATTTTGGCAGTGAAATTTGAAACAGTAAATTGGTGAATGAAGGATGACATTTATCAAAATTAAAAAACCTGAAATTGCCTTGATTTTGGCTTTTATTTTATCTATTTTGATTAACTGTGAACTGTTAACCGTGAACCGTTCAAAAAGGTTTTGATGTAATGAAATTTCCCTGTACAGGAGTAATATTGGCGGGCGGACAGAACGAGCGCTTTTCGGGCATAAACAAAGCGTTTATAAATGTTGGGGGAAAGCGCATTCTGGACAGGACATATGAACTATTTGATTCCCTTTTTGATGAAATTATTCTGATTGCCAATGACCCGCTTAAATACCTTGCGTGGGATTTACATATTGTGTCTGATATATTTCCGTTTAGAAGTTCTTTAACAGGAATACATACAGGACTTTTTTTTACAAATAATTTTTATACATTTATTACGGCATGCGATATACCATTCCTGAAAAAGGAGTTGGTTGAAACTGTTATTAATAGTATAGAAACGGGAGTTGACGTTATTATACCGGAAACTTTAAATGGGATGGAACCGCTATGTGCGGTGTATTCAAAAAGATGTCTTAAGCCAATTGAAAATAATCTGATTCAAAAAGAGCTTAAGATTAAACAGTTCTTTAAAAAGGTAAGAGTCAAAAAGCTTCCTGAAAATATTTTGCGTGAAAAGGATCCTGATCTGATTTCTTTTTTTAATATTAATACTCCTGATGATCTGGCCAGAGCAGAAGAAATTATTAAATGAATTTAATTCCCCTTATAGAAATTATAAAAAGACATCCGCATTACGACAGGGTTGGGATGATTCTTTGTCATAATGGAGTCGTGCGTGGTACATCACGAGATGGCAGGAGAGTATCAGGGCTGAATATCACGGTGGATTACGAACAACTGCACAAGGTGATAGAGAAACATAAAAAAAGGCTGGGCATTATAGAAATATTGGTTAAGATAGCCGAAGACAAAGAGCTGTCAGTAGGAGATGATGTTATGCTTCTTGTTGTTGCCGGTGACATCAGGAAGAATGTTATAAAAGTACTCAGCGAAGCTATTGATGATATTAAATCAACTGTTACGAAAAAAACAGAGTATTTTTTGTAAGGAGCTTTTTATGTCTTCATTTTCTCATATTGACAATGATGGACGTTCGCGGATGGTTGATATAACGGATAAAGAACCGACATTAAGATCGGCGGTTGCTCAAGGGGTTGTTTCAATGGAGCCTTCAACATTTGAAATGATTTATAATAATACAATAAAAAAGGGCAATGTGCTTGATACCGCCAGAATCGCAGGAATAATGGCGGCAAAAAAAACTTCGGAACTAATTCCAATGTGCCACCCAATTAATATCTCACATATTGATATCAATTTTGAACCGGATAAAGATGAAAAATCAATCAAGGTCAAAGCTTTGGTGCGGCTTTTCGCTCATACAGGTGTTGAGATGGAGGCTCTTACAGCAGTATCTGTTGCAGCTCTCACAATATATGATATGTGCAAGTCGCATGATAAAAATATAATCATATCAAATATATGTCTTCTTGAAAAATCAGGGGGGAAAAGCGGAACATTTGTGAGAAAAGAAGTATAAATGAATATATTGGAATATATTGTTTTCTTTATTATCGGCGCTGCATTTGGTTTTTTGATAGCCTGGTTTTTTGCAAGGTCAAAGTTTTCAAAGGAGTTCCTGGAGATTTCTAAAGAACACTTTTCTGCATTAAGCAGACTGGAACAGATGGAAGACCTCAAAAAAACACTTGAAGAGCGCTCACAAGAGATTTATTCGCTTAACGCTACAATCACCAAGCTGAAAGAGAACCAGGCAAAGTTAGAAACAATTATAGATAAAGAGCGCCTCGCCGTGAATGAAAAGATAGAAATGCTCGAGGATATTCGGAATAATATGGTTGATGCTTACAAAGCAATCTCCGCCAGTGCTTTAAGGGAAAACAACCAGACTTTTCTTGACCTTGCAAAAACTACCCTTTCAAAATATATGGAAGCAGCCAAAAGTGATTTCAATGTGCGTAGCAAGGAAGTCAAAAATATTGTTGTGCCCATAAAAGATTCTCTTGATAGTTATGACCAGCATATTCAGGCTATGGAGAGATCACGGGAAAAAGCATATGGCGGGCTTTCTCAGCAGGTACTTTCCCTTGTGAAAACCCAGCAGACGCTTCAAAAAGAAACAGGCAATCTTGTAAAGGCTCTTCGTGTGCCGCACGTCAGGGGGCGTTGGGGAGAAATCACCCTTAAACGAGTTGCTGAGCTTGCCGGAATGCAGAACCGCTGCGATTTTTTTGAGCAGCAGTCAGTTTACAATGAAAATGGCATTATGCGGCCTGATATGGTTGTTTATCTCCCTGGCAATCGTCAGATTGTTGTAGATGCCAAGGCTCCTCTTTCAGCATATCTTGAAGCGCTGGAAGCGGAGACGGAAGAAGAACGCGAAATATTGACAGCTACACATTCAAAACAAATTCAATCGCATATGCATAAACTGGCACAAAAGGCATACTGGAAACAGTTTAGTCCAACCCCTGAATTTGTTGTATTATTTATTCCGGGTGAAAATTTTTTTAGTGCGGCTCTTGTCAAAAACCCTCAGCTTATAGAAGAAGGTGTAAATAAAGGAGTTATCCTGGCAACCCCAACTACTTTGATTACTCTTCTAAAAACCGTTTCCTTTGCATGGCGCCAGGAAAATGTTTCTGAAAACGCAAAGGCTATATGCGAACTTGGGCGTGAACTCTATACCAGGCTTAATTCAATGGCTAAACATATCGACAAACTCGGCCGCGATATTGAACGATGTACCGGCACATATAACGATGTTATAGGTTCTTTTGAGCGCAGAGTGCTCACATCTGCACGCAGGTTCAAGGATCTTGGCATTTCGCTGCCGGGCCACAAAGATATTGTTCGTATTGAGTCCGCTGAAAAAAAAGCACGTAAACTCGACATCGATAATAGCGAATGAAACACTCATTATTCTTTTTTGTTCTGTTTTGTTTTTTTTTAGCTGGATGTTCTGTTCTTAAAATACATCCGCCTTTAAAAGATGAATTTGCAATGCAAAGAATACCCTCTTGCAGGTATCCTGAATTTTCAGATGATATGCTCTGCGATGGTTTAGAAAATGGAATTTTGCAGAGTATTTCATATCTAAAAAGGTTGCCTTGTTCCAGGCAGTTCAAATTCGGGAAAGACAGCTTTAATGCCGCCCATATGATCAAGTCCATGGAGCATTTTCTGAATTTTATACAGACCAGGCCGTCAAAAGATGAGTTTAATAAGTTTATTAAAGCAAATTATGTTGTTTACAAATCGATCGGCGGCAGGAATGGCAATGTTCTTTTTACAGGTTATTATGAGCCTGTTCTGCAAGGCAGCTTTGAGCAAAACACTGAATATAAATTCCCAGTTTATGCACGTCCTTGCGATTTAACTACAGTTGATCTTTCTTTATTTGTTCCGCACTTAAATAATAAAAGAATAATTGGAAGATATACCGGCCGGGCAGTTGTTCCCTACTTTGAACGCGATGAAATAGAATGCAAAGGCGCTCTAAAAGGTAAGGCAGAAAAAATCGCCTGGATTAAAGACCAGGTTGATCTTTTTTTTCTTCAAATTCAGGGTTCCGGAAAAATTTATTTTGATAACGGAAAAACAATTAATGTCCATTATGATATAACAAACGGGCATCCATACCGGAGCATAGGCAAATTGCTTATTGAAGAAGGGATAATAGAAAAATCAGAAATGTCTATGCAAAAAATTCGTGCTTATTTAAGAGAACATCCGGAAGAGGTCAAAACTATTTTAAACTTTAACCCCAGCTATGTTTTCTTCAAGATAGAGGAAGATGGTCCTTTGGGTTGTATTGGAGTTAAATTGACGCCTGGCAGGTCGATAGCCTTGGACAGAAGAATATTTCCTTTGTCGGCCCTTGTTTTTATAGAAGCAGAAAAACCTTTAATAAATGACGATGGGAAAATTCATAACTGGATAACTTTCAGCAGATTTGTTCTGAATCATGATACAGGAGGGGCGATACGCGGGCCTGGCCGTGCGGATCTGTTCTGGGGAAACGGTCCATACGCTGAGATAGCGGCAGGTCACATGCAGCACAAGGGAGAACTGTACTTTCTTGTTCTTGATTTTGATAAGAGAAGATGAAATGTTATTTTCGTTAAATCTAAAATCGTAAAAGTTCACCACGGAAGGACACGGAGTTTCACTGAAAATTGAAAACAATGAGTAAGTGTAACCTACCAACCATGAACCTAACAACCTGAACAGTTACGAGAATTCAGTGTATTTCCGTGAAAATCCGTGGTGAACTATTACCTAAAATCTAAAAAATGTTATAGGTGAGTATTATGTTCGGCATAGGCATGCCTGAAGTTCTATTAATTTTGGCTGTAGCTCTTATTGTTATTGGACCCAAAAAGCTTCCTGATCTCGCAAAATCACTTGGCCGGGCAATCGGTGAATTCAAGAAAGCCACACATGAATTTAAAGAGTCTATCGATATAAACAGTGATTTAAAAGATGTTAAAGATACTTTTGAGGATATGAATGAAAACATAAAGGAGGCTGTTGATGACGTTTCCGCTCCCTCTAATGATAAAAAAGAAGTTAAGAATGAAGCGGAAGGGTCTTTAAAATGATTGAAAATGAGAAAATGCCTTTTACAGGTCATCTTGAGGAGCTAAGGAATCGTCTGGTTAAATGTTTTATAGCTATAGGTATAGGCTTTTTTATTTCATATGGATTTAAGGAAAAAATTTTCCATTACCTGACTATACCTTTAATTTCAGCAATGCAGGCAGACGATAAACTTATTTTTACGGGTCTGCCAGAGGCTTTCTTTACATATCTAAAGGTATCTTTACTATCAGGTTTAATGCTGGCCGCTCCTGTACTATTATATCAGTTCTGGATATTTGTGGCGCCAGGGCTTTATGACAAGGAAAGAAAACTTCTCATTCCTATAGTTTTTTTATCCTCTTTTTTCTTTATTGGCGGAGCATTATTTGGATATTTTATTGTGTTTCCATTTGGGTTTAAGTTTTTTTTAGGATTTGCTACTGAAACAATAAAGGCGCTTCCTTCAATGCGTGAGTATTTAAGCTTTTCTTCAAAGCTGTTGCTTGCATTTGGGCTGGTTTTTGAACTTCCTCTTGTTATTACTTTTCTTGCCAGACTCGGCATAGTTACAGTTGAATTTTTAAAGAAAAACAGAAAATATGCCCTGCTTTTATTTTTTGTTTTTGCAGCTATTTTAACCCCACCTGATGTTGTAACCCAGATTATGATGGCTTTTCCCCTGATGCTTCTATATGAGATAAGCATTCTTGGCGCCAGGGTTTTTGGGAAAAAAAAATCACAAAAAATCAATAATGATGTTTAATTGGTTTTTGGCAGATGTTCTTTATCTTGACATAATAATTTTTACTTGATAAAAGAATAAAGAATTTTTTTTAAAAAAAGATTGATTATTTGATAAATTTTAAAAATGGAAGGAGGTGAAAAAGATATATGAGCAAAAAACATTTGTTGATCATAGCTGTTGTAGGAATTGCTTCCATGTTTCTTGCTACCGCTATTTATGCTGGGAAGACCGTGCCTGATTGTGTCAAAATGGAAAACGAAGCTTATACTGAACATAAAAAGAGCGTAGTCATGTTTTCACACAAGATGCATGTTGAGGAATACAAAGCAGGTTGCGGAGAATGTCATCATGATGCTGAAGGTAAACCGCTTAATGAACTGAAAATGGGTGATGAAGTTCAGAATTGCATTGCGTGTCACTCCAAAGCGGGCAGACCTCCAAAGGCTAAAAAAGGCGAACCAACGCTTTCAACGAAGGAAAAGATGACCTATCATGCCTATGCCATACATGTAAACTGTAAAGATTGTCATAAGAAGGCCAATAAGGCAAGCGGCACGAAAGCAGCACCTACATCCTGTGCAAAGTGCCATCCCAAAAAGAAGTAATAATTTAATATCTGCAGATTCAATTATTCAGGGCAAACATTATTTATAATGTTTGCCCTGTTTTTTTGAAAAATTTCACCACAGAACAACACGGAGTTTCACTGAAAATTGTAAACAATGAGTGTAGCCGTTCACGGCTTGAAATTTGAAATCTTGTTTAGGAACGTGGACGAATTAACTTCCTCAAGTAGGCGCACAGATTTGGGTCGAATTTGTTCGATCTCAGATCACAAAAGTTGAAGGAATAGCGAGCTATTTCAATATTTTTGTGATCTGAGACCGGACAAAGGCGGCCTGAAGCTGTGATGTATAGTTGGGGAAGTTATTTCGTCCACGTTCCTTATCCTGTTATCCTGTCAGATTCTTTTTCAAAAGGCTAAATTGTTACGAGTAAATTACTGGGGTGGTTGAAAATGGTTCGCAATCCTGAGAAGAGTATTTTGATAATTCAGTGTAATTCTGTGAAAATCCGTGGTAAATTATTGTGTTTTTTTGTAGGAAATTGCATTGCTGACCATAGTCTTTGCCCATGAAGGGGTGCCAAGGGCATGAATATGGGTGTATGTGGCGAGTACATTTTTATAACATAAGCCATCTTTTTTATTAATAAAACCATTTCCCTTTTTCATGTTAAAAACCAGATCCTTATCATTCCCTTTCCACTCAAGAACATACGAATAGTGAAACTCATGCCCCCTTATTTCGCTTCCCTTCTTGAAATATTTGTTCTCTCTTTCAACTGAAATGATTGTGTAGCCGTGCCCTTTTGGTTTTTTGGAAAGGCCGAATACAACTGGCAGAACTCCTGCCATTTGATATGATTTGTTGTCAAGAACAAGTTCTTCTCCCAGATACATCAAGCCTCCGCATTCTGCGTATATCGGCAGGCCGTCTTCAGCAAGTGCTTTTAACTCATTTCTGAATTGCTCGTTTTCTGATAATTCTTTAGCATGGGTTTCAGGAAAGCCGCCACCGATATAGAGAGCATCTATTGGTGGTATTTTATTTGTTTTAAGCGGGCTTATAAATACTGTTTCTGCGCCTGCTGCAATAAGTGCATCAATATTCTCAGGATAGTAAAACTGAAAAGCTGAATCTTTAATTATGCCTATCCTTACTGATTTCGGATTTCGGATTTCGGATTTCGGATGCGTGAATGCTGATGTCCGTTGAAAAGAAACATCGCAAGCAATTTTGGCTAATGCATCAAGATCAATATAGCTTTTAGCCATTTTTAGGGCAGCATTTATTGAATCATTTGCCCATTCATGTTCTGGAGTTGGGATAAGCCCCATATGTCTTTCAGGGAAATTTTGCTTGCCAAGTTTGGGAACAGCGCCCAAAACCGGTATCCCGCAGTAATTTTCAACACTTTTACGAACAATATTTTCATGCCTTGGTCCGGCAACACGGTTTAATATTATACCTTTTATTGTTACAGTCGGATCGAATTTGATGCATCCCAATACAACCGCGGCCATGGTTCGTGTGCTCTTTGTGCAATCTAAACACAAAATTAGAGGCAGATTGAGAAGTTTTGCAAGCTCAGCAGTGCTGGTACTTCCTTCTGTATCAAGACCATCGTAAAGTCCGCGATTTCCTTCTATAACAGCGATATCGCTTTTTAATGTATGGGTATAAAATGAATTGAGGATTTGCTTTTTTTCTATGAGGAAGTTGTCAAGATTATAGCATGGCCGGCCAGCCGCCATAGCAAGCCAGCCGGCATCTATATAATCCGGACCTTTTTTAAAAGGAGCAACATTTTTTTTGAGATTTTTCCATGCAGCAATTATCCCTATAGACAGTATTGTTTTTCCTGCTCCGCCTCGCAGAGCTGCAATAATAATTCCGGGGAAACCTTTACCGTCATGCTGCATTAAATTATAATTTCAATCCTCTTCGGTAGAAGCCTGTTTGCCAGCACCTTTGAGCCCGATTAAAGTCGTGCTTCCGCTGGACCAGTATTCCAGAACTTCTTCCCCAACCATTTTGTTTACAAGATTCTTAACAGCTCTGACTTTTTCGTCTGGAAACATTTTATAGAAATCCTTAAGATAAAATTTTGATTTACCCTTTTTTTTCTTAAGTGTTTCTACAATAGTATCTCTTGCTGTTTGTTCATCTATTGTTAGACCAGCCATTATTATGCCTCATAATTTTATACCGGAGGCAAACCTGACGTTTGCCTCCGGTTAATTAGTTAAATTTATCGCTGTTAGAACTTGAATTGAGTTGACTGACGCCATGTATAATATGCGGCATCACGGAAATCATCAATAAGATGATGTGTGAATTCAAGCTCACATTTATCAAAGAATCTTTCCCAGCCGATTCTTTCCGCCCAGTCACCCATACGCTCGTACTTATTGGCATCATTTGAATAAGCATCAACCATTCTCTTGATCGTTTCGGTCAAGGATGGCCAGCGAGGCTGTTCATTAGGAATAAATGCCACAACAACCTTTGAAAACTTCGGCATGGAAATCCTGTTGGAAATCTTACCGCCTGCCATGAGAACGATTCCGTCGCCTTCTGTGTCTGCAAGAGGCATTGAGGGGCACATTGTGTAACAGTTTCCGCAGTACATACATCTTTCCGGGTTAACTGAAACACTTTTTAGCGTTTTCCCTTCAAACTCTACTTTAGCCGGTTTGATTGCTGCGGTAGGACATGCAGCTACAGCCAGAGGAAGCTCGCACATTTTGTCAATATATTCAGTGTCAATCATTGGCGGTTTGCGGTGATAGCCGAGAATTGCTATATCTGAGCAGTGAACAGCACCACACATATTAAGACAGCAAGCCATGGAAACACGTACTTTGGCAGGCAGCTTCATATCTGTAAACTGGTCAAAAAGAACATCCATAGTTGCCTTTACTGTGCCTGATGCATCAGTTGCCGGTGTATGGCAGTGAATCCATCCCTGAGTATGCACAATATTGGTAATTCCGGCGCCAGTACCTCCAATGGGGAACTTTTGACTTCCACCGTTAAATTTTCTGCTGGCAAGATCTTGTTTTAAAGGCTCAACTTTTTCTTTGCTGTCCACCATGAATTCAATGTTATTTCTGGTGGTAAACCTGAGGTGTCCGTCGCAGTGTTTATCAGCTATTTCACACATTTCACGGACATGTGTTACGCTCATGAAACGACAACCACCTACTCTTATTGTATAAACTTCGTCACCTGTTTCTGAAACATGCACCAGAATGCCTGGTTCCAGTATTTCATGATACAGCCATTTACCCTTATTTGCCTTAATAACCGGAGGGTAAAATTGATCAAACTTTTGTGGACCGATGTCGGTTATTCTGTTTTCCATCGGTTTATCAGGATTGTAGCCTGAAGATATAAATGCCATGGTATTATTCCTCCCCCCTATCTCTGGTGATATTTTCTAAATTCATTGATATCTCGTGTCCATCCACCCGGAACTTCATCTTCTCTCCAGAACACATACGGGTTAGAACGCGGCTCTTGAACATGCTGCGCCATTGCTTTAATGCCTGTTACATCAAGCAGCTTCTGGAAACTTTGACGTCTGATTAATTCGCCAAGACGCTCGCGGTTCTTGCCTTCTTCCATCCACCATTCCCAGATAGGTTCAATTATATTCTCTTTGATCTCATCGTAAGGTTCTTCGATCTTGATAAAAGGAACAAGCATAGTACCCATCTGTGCACCATCAAGAATCGGGGCTTTAGCACCGGCACATATAGTTGCGCCCTTATCCAGACCTGGCCTTAGGGCTCTGGGCATTACGTTAATACAGTGCATACATCTGGTGCACTCTTTGGTGTTGATCTCAAGTTTTCCATTTTCATATCGCATGCAGTTTGTTGGACAAATATCAACAACTTCTTTCTGGATATCAAACGGACCCCAGTCGCGACCCGCATGAGCACCTGCGTTTGGAGGAATTTCACCGCCGACATAAGCCTTTACTGCTTCCTGATCAATACGTATATCATCTCGCCATGTGCCGATAAAGGACAGGTCTGAACGCGCAATAGATGCAACACAGCAGTTGGAGCATCCGTCAAATTTGAATTTAAACTTATATGGAAAAGCAGGACGATGAAGCTCATCCTGATAAAAATTGGTCATGTGATGACAAATCGCCTGTGTATCAAAGCAGGCAAATTCGCAACGAGAAGTTCCCAAACAGCAGGAGGGAGTTCTCAGGTTTGAACCGGAACCGCCAAGATCTGTATCCATCTTGTGGGTTAAATCATAGAAGACTTCTTCCAACTGGGGTGTTGTTGTGCCTAGAAGAACGATATCACCTGTAGCTCCATGAAAGTTGGTTAAACCGCTTCCGCGCAGTTCCCAGATATCCATAAGATCTCTCAGGAATTTTGTTGTATAGTATTTACCTGAGGGCTGGTTTATTCGCATGGTATGGAAAGCAGCAACGCCAGGGAACATCTCCGGCTGATCACAGTATCTTCCGATAACGCCACCGCCATAGCCGAACACACCGACTATTCCGCCGTGTTTCCAGTGAGTTCTTCCATGTTTGTATGAAAGCTCAAGCACACCCAGAAGATCGTCACAGACATCCTGAGGCGTCTGGTAGTCTATACCATTTACATTTTTTGCCCTTGATTCGGCCTCCTGCTTTAAATCGGATACAAAGCTTGGCCACGGACCAGACTCTAGCTGGTCAATCATAGGAGTTTCGTGTTTTGCCATAGTCTTACCTCCATTATTATTAATAATAATTAACCATTCTGACTATATAATAATTACTTTCTCATACGGGGACTAATCTAAGGTCACCTCCTCTCAATTTGCTTTTCAATTTGATACTCGATACAATAGATTTGATTGATAATTCATTGATTTCATTAATTTTTTAAGGTTGTATTATTATAGATAACCCCATTTAAGTTTATGGATATATAACCGATCTTGTGCTTTGTCAACAAAAAAGGAATATATTGAATGAGCCTCTTGCAGAAACATCCATCTGCATTAGGAATAATTGCTGCATTCGCCTTCTTTGCCATAATTATTCCTCTACTGATCAAAATAATTCAAAAGTTTTTTGTTTCTGCAAGAGGCTCAACATAAACGAGTTATCGAATCATTGGGATATTTTTTGGGTTATTGTCAAGCAAAAACAGATTGAAGTCAAACAGATCTTTCAAATGCCAACGGCTGCTATACAAAAAAACTCTGCATTATTTTCCTGAATCTTGATCCACGCCATGTGGCGGACGGTCTTGTCGCTTCAGATACAAGAATATCTTGACTCAAGAAAGGTAAAAAGTCAGAAATCCCTGGAATAATTACTCTTATTACTGGAAAATTCAATACCGGATGGGTGTGGTCGAGTATTATACAATCAGTATTGAACAGTTTACATATTTTCTTAATTTCCTCAATTTCGCCAAAAATATCCTTGATTTTACTATTCCTGTAAGTGCCAACTTTTCCTTGCTCAAGAAATGAGATATCTTTTGGAGAAATACCACATTTCATTAACAGGTAATAATTGTTAACCTGAGATCGATGGATAACTGGTTTATCCAACTGTGGACGTGGAGTTAATAGAGTTTTACGGCCTTGCATACTTTCCGTAAAACACCTTGTTAGACCTTCGTCCAGATTAAAAGATGTGCCCGGTATCAGTATTCTATGTTCCAGGCGATCAGGAGACAAATTGTGGTTGATGAACAGGACGCCTATACAGGGCAACAGTCCATCAAAAGAAAGATCCTTGATCATTACATCAACATTCTTTCCGTGATAAAATTTAATTATGTCCTTTATGACGGTATTGTCCACAGAATTCAAATCAATTGATGGAACTATTTTTTCAGGTTTAATTGTTTGTATTTGCGAGTAACGTTCAAATATTTCGCATAAAGCCTGAATCATCGCCTCTTCGATGGTATTGCCTGCCGCCATCCCGTTAGACGCGTGAATATATGCAATAAAGTTTGCCGGAATTTTTACTGTCTCTTCATGAACTATTGAAAAACCGTCAACCCAATGTTTGGCCATGTGGCTGTTTTTGATATGCTCAATGTCCTTATCTGTCAACTGACTTTCGTTTGCTAACAGGTCTTCTATTCTTAGAACGTTTTCTTCTAAATCATCCTGGTGGGCATATACATATCCCTTCATCCATTCAAAGTTAAGGAACCTATTGGTTTCCTTATTGTAAAGGGCCGGGACGTTAAACCTTACGCGTTCTTCAAAGACTGGATAGAAAAGCCCCGCGCTGAAACGTTCAGCCAGTTCAGCGTACGCACTGGCCTCCGCAAGCTCCGGGGTAATGCCTTTTCCATTACAGACTATCCTTATTGAATCAATCCATATCTCTCCCCAATAGATGTTGTCCGAGACGCTAAAGGCAGAGTATTCAACATCAAGATTCAATTTTCGTAACCCGTCCTTTATTTTGCCAATCGTGTTGGACGGAAGATCACACTTGCCATATTTGTTTCTGATGCAATTCTGAAATTCCATTAAAACTGTTACTCCTAACCCGGATAAAAAGGAAATTTTGCTATAGACTTTCAGATAATTAATTTCACAAGGCCAGAAGGAGGAAGGCGTATTAGTTATTTCGTCCCCGTTCCTAACGCAGTGAAACTAATTATCTGAAAGTCTATATGACGATTTGTAGCACATCAAGCATTAAATACACAAGATATAAACGATGTAAAGTTCAAGGCCAAATTACCGGCGGCGTCATCACATCTGATTTAATCAGTACTATATCAAATATCCAGTTTAAATAACAGCAATTCTAATTCTGAATAATAACGCCCCCTGTTACTCACCATTTTAGGTATCATTTCGAGGAGCGAAGCAATGTAATCGTCATAGCCCTTAAATCGGCTCCCTTCAAAAATATTTTCCAGAGCAATGGAAACGGTATCCTGCTGAAAAAACATTAAAAACAGTCAAAATACTTCTTGCTTAATTTTCTGCTATGTGATACGGAAATATAAAAATAATCAGAAGGTTAAGGGCAAAATTATGATCAAAGTGAAAAATAAGAAACTGTTAGGCTTAAAGGAAAAAAGAGAACGACTGGTCTCCATAATAAATAGTTTCGGCTCTCTGATAGTTGCATTTTCGGGTGGAGTTGACAGCGCCTTTTTACTTGCCATTGCTCATAAATTGCTGAAAAAGAATGTGGTAGCAATATCAGCAACCTCACCTATACATCCATCACGGGAAATAGAATATTCAAAAAAATTTGCCGATAACCTTGGAATTAAGCACATTCTACTTAAATCAAGGGAAATAAACCATTCCGGCTTTATGGCCAACAAAAAAGACAGATGCTACATATGCAAAAAACTTCTCTTTGAGGATATTTTAAAAATTGCCTCAGAAATGGGCATTACCTCTATCGCCCACGGTGCCAACTTAGATGACCTTGATGATTTCCGGCCCGGATTTTCGGTCGCAGAAGAAATGGGTGTTATTGCTCCATTGATTGACGCAGGACTTTCAAAAGATGATATCCGCTTGCTTTCAAAAGATATGAATTTATCCACATGGGATAAGCCTGCAATGGCATGTCTTGCCACCAGAATTCCCTATGGAACTCCCTTAACTCAAAAAGCGCTGAGTATGATAGAACAAGCTGAAAATACCATAATAGATCTTGGTTTTAAGAGTTGTCGTGTAAGGTGTCACGGAAAAGTTGCAAGAATAGAAATTGACCCTGTTGATTTTGAAAAAATATTAAACGAAACGAATAGAAAAACAATCATTAATAAATTTAAAGAAATAGGATTTTTTCATATAGCTCTGGACATGGAAGGCTATGTCATGGGAAACTTAAATAGATATTAACTTTTGGTAATTGCTGTAAAAATTCTATCCCAATCATTCAATTTGGATAGACTCAAGATAATTTTTTACATTGCCGACAGAAAAGTTAAAAACTTTTGAGCCAGATAGAATAATATTTGCATTATCTTCATTCCCGCAAATTTTGGCAAAGGCTGGGCCAATTGCTATGAGAGGATCAGGACCGTCAGTGATAAGATTTAACGCATTTAAATACACATTAAGTCGTTCTTTCAAAGTATTAAAGTAGTCAATCTCTTTACCCGCAGATGAAGATGAGAGTACTGAAATGCTCTGAGAAAAACTTTGAACAGCATTCCAAAATGATTCTGATAATTCTTTCTTTAGAGAACTTTCATCCAAAAAAAACGAAATGCTCCATCCAACAGCCAAAATTTTTAACAATTGAATTTCATATTCCAATGAAACCCGGTTAATTTTTATATCCTCGGGCAAGTTTTGCAAAATCAGCTTTATATCTGAACGATCAATTGCAAAGTCAAATAGATCTTCACTTGCTTTTTCAATACTAACTTTTTCTAAAGAAGATTCATTCATTATATTCTTCAGGTTTTTCTTTTGAACCTTGTACGGCCTCTTCAATTGTGTAATAGATATTCTTGAATGTTTCATCGAAGCCGGTCGGAGAAAGCCTCCCTGCCTCTATAAATTTAACAACTATTTCTTTGGCTGATTTTAAAATCTGTTCATCAATAGAACTCATTTTACATACCTTTCCAATTTCAATTTTCAAGCCGTGAACGGCTACAGAGTTTTTTTCAATATTTTTTAATCCGCTAACAAAAAAACAGGCGAGTGTCAAGGAACTACGAATTCGATTTTTTAGTTGACACATGATAATATATTATTTATTTCGCAAATCTGTATTCGAAATTGTTTTCTTGATAACCGTTTGATTATTTTAAATGTTTGTAAATTAAACGATAAAATTGACTTTCAGGGCTCTTTCTTGCATTTTCTGATATATGTGATTATAATTAAAAATTATGAAAGAACATGATGAAAAAATGCCAAACCCAAGAGAAATTGAAAAAGAAATAAGTGAATTTCTGTCCAAGAAGTTTGGGGGCAGTGTTAAAATTGTATCTCCAATAGTTCTTCCCCAGGAAGTACCTCTGGAAAAGGTGGAAGCGCCCCAAAAAAAAGAGCGAGAAATTAATTTCGATCTAATACCCGAGGATCTTGTCTCTTATCTTGATCAATATATTGTTAAGCAGGATGATGCCAAAGCAATTCTTGCCACAAAAATTTGCACCCACTTCAACCGGATAAAACACGTCAAGGCTTCACCTGAAAAAACCGATGAGATCGTAGGCGGCATAAAGAACAATATTCTTATGATCGGTCCCACAGGTGTCGGCAAAACATATATGATCAGGCTGATAGCTGATAAAATCGGTGTTCCCTTTGTAAAGGGTGATGCCACAAAATTCAGCGAGACAGGCTATGTGGGAGGAGATGTAGAAGATCTGATCCGTGACCTGGTCAGGGAAGCAAACGACAATATTGAACTCGCCCAGCATAGCATTATTTACATTGACGAGCTCGATAAAATAGCTGCAAATAAACAGCTAATTGGTGCTGATGTTTCACGGACAGGTGTACAGCGCGCTCTGCTTAAACCCATGGAAGAGACAGATGTTGATTTAAAGGTTCCGCATGACCCGATTTCAATGATTCAGGAGATTGAACGATTTCGCAAAACAGGTAAAAGGGACAAACGTTCTGTAAACACCAAAAATATCCTGTTTATTATGAGCGGGGCTTTTGGCGATATTTCGGAGATAATTAAAAAACGCATGAAAGATCAGGGTATCGGCTTTGGAGCAAAAATAATAAGCGCGCAGGAAGAAGTTGATATTCTCAAACATGTCAAGTCGGAAGATCTTATAGAATACGGATTTGAAACAGAATTTGTAGGACGTCTTCCTGTAAAAGCTGTTTTTGATAATTTGACTGAAAGCGACCTTTACGAAATTCTAAAAAATCCTAACAACCCCATAATTCTTGGGAAAAAACTCGATTTCGCAGCATATGGTATTGATGTAAAATTTGAAGACAAAGTGTTTCGTATTTTAGCAAAACGCGCGCTTGAAGAAAACACAGGAGCAAGAGGTCTGGTAGGTGTAATTGAAAAAGCTCTGCTTTTGTTTGAAAAGAAACTGCCTTCAACCAATATTAAAAAATTTCCTGTAACTGTTTCTGTAATGGACGATCCAAAAGGATCTCTAAAAAAACTTTTAGAAATATCAAATACCAAAGAGCCGGACCAAATTTTTGAAAGACTGGAACTTGAAGAAAAAAAATTCATTAATGAATATATAAGGGCAAATAAGAAAAATTTAAGTAATAAGTACAATCTTACTCTTACTCAATCCCGTATTGATATAGTTGCTTCTTATTACTGCAAAAATATAATGGACATCGGAAATGCAATAAAAAATATCAAGTCATATTATGATGATATAAAAAAAATAGAGCTATATTTTTTTAAAAATAGTGATATCAATGTTGTTCTGGAAGAAAATGCCATTGATTTCATTATTGAGCAATTGATTGATTCCGGCATTACACTTGATAATCTTTACAAAAAGCTTACCGGTGAGTTTGAAGATGGTCTAAAATTTATTCGGGAAAAAACTGGGGAAAACCGCTTTTTTATTACAAAGGATGCGCTGCTGGATCCAGAGCGTTTTATTAATAAGCTGATAAAAAATGAGCAGTAGAATTTATTAAGCAGTTAAATTTATACAAGAGGCTTAAAAATGATTGGAATATCAAAACTTTATTGTGGAACGGTCGAGCCGTCGGATGCTCTCCGATATGGACGCAAGTCATCAGAATTACCTTCTCATTTGCTTCAGTTTTCCAAAGATAAACGGCCTGTTGTAGTGTGGAACATTACAAGACGCTGCAATTTAAAGTGTATTCACTGTTACGCTCAAGCAAAGGACCAAGCTTTTGATAACGAGCTTACCACCGATAAGGGTAAAAACCTTATAGATGATCTCTCCCAGTACAAAGTGCCTGTGCTATTACTTTCCGGCGGAGAGCCTACAATACGAAAGGATCTCCCCGAGCTTGCCGCATATGCCATTGAAAAAGGCATGCGGGCGGTAATATCAACAAACGGAACTTTGATAACACAGGAAATGGCTCGTGTACTAAAGGACATCGGCCTTTCCTATGTGGGCATAAGCCTTGATGGAATGGAAAAAATCCACGACCGTTTCAGAGGTGTTAAGGGCGCTTACAGGGCAGCTTTAGAAGGCATTAAAAACTGCCAGGATGCAGGAATAAAAGTAGGTCTTCGCTTTACCATCAACAAGTTCAATGTTACTGAAATCGAGAATATATTTAACCTTCTTGAAGATATGGATATTCCAAGGGCATGTTTTTATCACCTTGTTTATGCCGGCCGCGGGTCAAAACTCGTGGAAGAAGATTTAACTCACGATGAAACCAGAAAAGCAGTTGACCTGATAATGGATCTTACCAAAAAGCTCCATGACAAGGGAAAGGAAAAAGAAATATTAACTGTTGATAATCATGCTGACGGTCCATACCTCTATCTAAGGTTGCTTAAAGAAGATCCGAAACGCGCTGCGGAAGTCCTTGAGCTTCTCAAAATGAATGAAGGAAACAATTCCGGCCGGGGCATTGGATGCATTAGCTGGGATGGAGAGGTTTACGCCGATCAGTTCTGGCGACATCACAGTTTCGGAAATGTCCAGAAAAGACCATTTTCCGAAATATGGACAGACACCTCAGAACCTTTAATGAAAAAGCTTAAAGAGAAAAAAAAGTATGTAAAAGGAAGATGTGCTAAATGCCGATGGCTGGATGTTTGCGCAGGAAACTTCAGGGTGAGAGCCGAAGCCGTTACGGGCGATGCTTTTGCGCCGGATCCGGCATGTTATCTTACAGATGAAGAGATAGCGTAAAGGAGCATCAGATGTTATTCCCAGAATACAGGCCAAGACGTTTGAGACAAAATGAAGCCTTCCGGCGAATGATTCGCGAAACCACACTTTCTGTAGATGACTTAATTCTTCCGCTTTTTGCTATAGGCGGCAAGGGAGTTAAAAATCCCATCGAGTCCATGACCGGACACTATCAATTATCCATAGACAATCTTGTTAAAACAGCCGGAGAAGCGTTTAATCTGGGCATACCTGCTGTTATGCTTTTTGGAATACCTGACAAGAAAGATCCTCTTGCAACAAGTGCTTATGCAAAGGATGGTATCGTTCAAAAGGCAACAACAGCCCTGAAAAAAAAGATACCGGATCTTGTTGTAATAACTGATGTATGTTTATGCCAGTACACGAATCATGGCCACTGTGGAATTGTGGAAGGGCAAATCATAAACAACGATGCCACTCTTGATCTTCTTGCCAGAACTGCCTTGTCGCATGCAAAAGCTGGAGCAGATATGGTTGCACCATCGGACATGATGGACGGCCGTGTTGCCGAAATCCGAAATATTCTGGATGAAAACGATTTCAGCAATGTTCCAATCATGTCATATGCGGCCAAGTACTGCTCAGCTTATTACGGCCCATTTCGACATGCTGCAGATTCAGCCCCTAAATTTGGCGATCGAAGAACATATCAGATGGACCCTGCAAATTCTCTGGAAGCGATCAGGGAAGTTACAATGGATATAGAAGAAGGCGCTGATATAATCATGGTAAAACCCGCACTTCCCTACCTTGACATTATCTGCCGCATCCGCGAAGAGATAGATCTTCCCATTGCCGCATACAATGTCAGCGGCGAATACGCAATGGTTAAAGCCGCTGAAAAAATGGGGTGGATAGATGGCAAGAAAGTAATGATGGAAACATTAACTTCAATAAAACGCGCCGGCGCCGACATGATTCTTACATATTTTGCTGTTGATGCCGCCAAAGAGTTAAGTAGCCGTTAACGGCTTGAAATTGGAAATTGGAAATTGGGAAAAACAGTACAAAAGCATGAAGGCCAAATTTCCAATTTCGACGTTCCGTGAACGCTAAAGAATTAAAAGGTTAAAAATTATATGACAAACAACGATCATATGTCTCCACAAAAATCTCATCCGCACGCTGAAAACAAAGGATCTACACTTCGACTTATTGCATGGGAAACCACACGCAACTGCAATCTTTCATGCAAACACTGTCGTGCCTCAGCCACAAAAGGTCCATACACCAACGAGCTTGACACAAAAACTTCTCTGCAGCTTCTTGATCAAATAGCAGAAGTTGGGGAGCCCATAATCATACTTACAGGCGGAGAGCCTTTGCTAAGGCCCGACATTTTTGAAATAGCACGTTACGGTACAGATAAGGGCCTGAGAATGGTTATGGCTCCAAACGGAACGCTTATAACAGAACAATCTGCCCAAAAAATGGCGGATGCGGGCATAAAAAGAATAAGTATAAGCCTGGATGGCGACACAAAAGAAAGCCATGACAGCTTCAGGGGGGTTGACGGTGCCTTTGACAGCGCACTCCGAGGCATAGGCCTGGCAAAAAAAGCAGGAATAGAATTTCAAATAAACACAACAATAACAAAAGCAAACCTGGATCAGATCCCAAAAATCCAGGAACTGGCTATTAATCTTGGCGCAGTAGCCCACCATATTTTTCTTCTGGTACCAACAGGCCGCGGCAAATATATTCTGGACCAGGAAATATCGGCGGAAGAATATGAACGTACTCTTAACTGGTTTTATGATCAAAGGGAAAAGACACCCCTGCAATTAAAAGCTACATGCGCTCCACATTACTACAGAATACTCAGGCAAAGAGCAAAAAAAGAAGGAAAATCAGTTAGTTTTAAAACGCATGGTCTTGATGCAGTAACTAGAGGATGTCTTGGAGGAACAGGATTTTGTTTTATCTCGCACACAGGTATTGTACAACCATGCGGGTTCCTTCAAATAAACTGCGGTGACGTTACAAAAACATCTTTTGCAGACATCTGGAACAATTCAGAAATATTTTTGGCCTTACGGGATTTCAGCAAACTAAAGGGAAAATGCGGAAAATGCGAATTTAAAAAGGTTTGCGGCGGCTGCAGGGCAAGAGCTTACGAAGCAACCGGCGATTTTCTGGCAGAAGAACCTCTTTGCAGTTATCAGCCGACTTTGAGGAAAGCCGAATGAAAATACATTCCTTAATGATTCTCAATCCTATCACAATAACGGGAAATGCCTCCGTAAGCGAGGCTATTGAGCTGATGAAAATCAACTCAATCCGGCATCTGCCCGTGGTCTCAGAGAAAAACTTGCTTGCAGGCCTGGTTACGCTTGCAGATTTGAAACAAGGACTTATACCCTCAATGGTCGCAGGCGTTACGCTTTCGGACTTGATTATAAAAAATCCTATTGCAGTTGATCCTGATGATGATATCGAAATCGCAGCCCAGCTCATATATAGGCACAAAATTGGAGGAATGCCGGTTGTGAAAAACGGCAAACTGGTGGGCATAATAACCGGAACCGATATCCTGAGAGCCTTTATTGAGATGATGGGAATGCTTACCGCAAGCTCGCGTATTGATGTAATGATAGGAGAAAAACCCGGAGAATTCAAAAAAGCTCTGCGCATTGTAAATGATAATGGAGGAGATATAATTAATGTAGGCATAACAGCCCAACTCGCAAACAAAAGAACATATTACTTCCGGCTCTCTGTCTGCAAAACCGATATTATAAAAAAAGCGCTTGAAAAGGAAGGGTTTGAGGTACTTGATGCAACGGACTAGATAGAAAAAAGTCTTCCTAAAGAAATTATCAGCTTCTCTGTTTGTTCTTCCTGATCTATTCCCGAAATTGTCTTTGTAGCAATTGAAAACCCGGTTCCAGGCTCGGACGAGAATAACCTGGTTTGCATTAAACGCTGCAATGACCTATCCAGTTTTTTTATATTATCGCCATCATATTCAAGATGTAACAATCTGCAAAGCTCAAATCTGGAAGTAATAAGAGTCATTCTATTCTGCTTTTCTCTAAGATCATCTAATACAAAGATAAGTTTGCGGTCGAATTGATCTAAATTTTTAATTAGTTCCGCAAAGAGAGTTCCTTCGGACATCAAGATTAACCTTTTTATAGGCTCAAAGATGAATGCTCCGCCAGACCTGAAATACAGTCCTGAATATCTAGAAAGCAGAAACGATAAGCCTCATAATTTAACCCATAAGGATCTGCGACACCTCGATTTTTAGAACCAAAGCGAGCAAAACGTCTGATTAAAAAAACTTTGCCTTCAGCTTCCGGGAAGGCATCCAAAAGATTCTTTGCATGGAATTTTTCCATTACCAGTATGAGATCGCTTCTATCCAAAATATCTTCTTTAACAGATTTTGCAATGTGGCTGGACAGATCAACATCATATTCTGCCGCAACTTTCTGAGCCAGGCCGGTGGCACTATTGCCGGTAAGCGCAAGCAATCCCGCTGAATCAGCAACAATATCATCAAGTCTCTTTTTTTGTACAAGCTTTTTTAGCAAGCCTTCAGCAAATGGACTTCTACATATATTACCTGTACACACGAATAGAATATGTTTTATCCGGTCTGACATTATATCGGCTCCTTTATAGACTTTCAGATAAATAATTTCATTGCGTTATCAGTCGTCGACGTATAACTAATACGCCTTCCTCCATCTGGCCTTGTGAAATTAATTATCTGAAAGTCTATAGCTGCCCATCAGAGAAGTATTTTTTTTGGCGCGCAATTTATAACCTTCCGAGGTATATTTAGCTTTAGGGCTCGGTCAAAATCAATCTTTTTAATAGCATATCTTCAACGTTCTGCCTTGCATCCAAGACAGATAAAACATAAACTTTCATTTCTGATATTCTGTATATAATTCTCCAGGGATGGATGATTAATTCACGATATAGCAAGATGCCTTGATCTTGAAGTTCAGGTACTATCCGGCCTCTTTCAGGAAGGCTATAAAGACTTGATGCTTTTTGTTTGATCCTTTTTAATATTTTTAACGCATTGGCAGGGCTGTCTGTTGCGATATATTCAATAATTTCTTTTAAATCATTTTCTGCAACAACAGCCCATATAATTTCATACGTCTGATTCATTTAAGTTTTTCTTTCAGTCTGATTTCAATGTCTTTGAACACATCCCCCTGAGATTTGGCCATACCATTCCTTATATCCCCTTCGCCCTGTGAGACCAGTTTCAATATACCAATTGCATTACGCATATTTTCATAACTTTTAGGATCTTGAAGCACAGCTCTTGGTTCTCCATTCTGTGTTATTATGACAGGGCGAAGGGTTTTGTTGATTTGATTAAGCAGATCGGCTGCTTTTGATTTAAGATATGTAACAGACTTTATGTCACTTGTAATATTCATTTTTATTACCTCCAATCTTTATTAAATACTAAATATAGACCGAAAGACAATGCTTTATTTTCGTGGACCGCTAACCCCTTCTTCAATAAGCGCATAGGGGAACGTTGGTGCAGAGCGGGAAAATATTGGTGTCAGGTCTACACACTTGACGCAAGCCGTGAGTTGAGGCCGGAACTTAACTATAAACTATGGAAAAATTATAGCCTAATGGCATCCTCGTGCCGAGATAAATCCGAATCGTTGGGATAAAGCGAAATCCTATGAAACCGAAAGCCCTGATAAAAAGTTCCCGACCCCAGACACCTGTGAACTGCATATTCTTTCTATCGGCTGATAGCATTGTTTTTCAGGGTTTGAAAAATCTTTGATTCTGCTGATTACTCCGGCAACTTTTATGCTGGAATAACTTTCAACCGCCTCAATATTTTCGCTTATCATATCCTGTGGTGCAGGCTTTTCTCCGGCATCTATAAAAACTATTCCGAGCGGTTTAATATGTCTTTTATACAAAGCCTCTATTGTAAGGAGAGTATGGTTGATCGTGCCCAATCCGGCACGGGCGGCAATAATTGGCTTTGCCCCTGTCATCTTGATAAGATCTATCATTAATCTATTTTCGTTGACCGGTACAAGAAGCCCGCCGGCAGCCTCTAATATAACAGGAGAATAAATCCGACTCTTTTTATCCAAAGCATTCTGTATTGCCTTTAACTCAATAGTTTTCCCCTCATTGCGGGAAGCAAAATAAGGAGCTTTAGGCTCCCTGAAACAATAGACTATTGAATCAGCAGGATCTTTTTTAGTCAACTGGCTTACATGCTTATAAATGAATCTTGCATCGCTGTCTTTATCATAAGGATCGCTGCACCCTGTTTGAATCGCCTTTATATAAAAAGGTATGCAACCATTTGTATAAAAAAACTGCATCAGCAAAAGAGATAGAACCGTTTTTCCTACTCCGGTATCAGTGCCTATAACGAAAATATTATCTGTCTTCTTTTTCAATTTTTGTAACAAGGCCTTTCAAAGAGACTTTTTTTGACAGGATTAACAGGATATTCAGGATTAAAACATCAAAACTCATCCTGTACATCCTCATCAAAATCCCTTACTTTACGTTTGGTTTCAATTTTCCATTCACCAAAATTAATAATTAAACCTATTAGCCTTGTTTGTTCACTTGAAATAAAATCTTGTTTATCCTGTTATCCTGTCAGAATTTTTTTCAAAAGGCTAAAGCGTTACCTCTTTTAATGAACTGACTAACTTTCTGGCATCTTCCTCTGTATGGAGGGCAGTCATGCCGATTCTCAACATGGCTTTGTGAAGCGGCACAGTTGGATACCGTGCAGGTAAAACAAAAATATCTTCTTCAAGCAACCTTTCAGATATCTCCAGCGCCCTGTTTTCATCTCCGATTTCTACTGCAAGAATATGAGCATCGCCTTTTACGCAAAAACCCTCGTAAACAAGCTTTTCTTTGGTAAGACTGCTTATCTCGCGCAGATGTTTTCTTTGTTTTTCGCATTGAGAAATAATCCCTAAAAGGTCTATGGCTGATGCAGCATGCGCTTCAGGAAGAGAAGTGGTATAAATTAAAGGAGAAGAAAAATTAAAAAAATATTCTTTAAAGTCGGCGGGCATCAGTACAAAAGCACCAAAAAGACCAAGAGCCTTGCCAAATGTACCAACTCCAATGTCCGCTACATCACGGGCAATGCCCTTCCCATTTTCGCCTGTCGCTCCGAATGCATGTGCTTCATCAACTATGCTGAAAAAGTCGAAGCGTTCCTTGAGAGCTTTAAAACCCTGAACATCAAGAAAATCTCCATCCATACTGAAAAGGGACTCTGTAAGCACTGCGGGCTTATTCTTACTGGTTTTTTCAAGCCATTTGCAAAGATGAGACATGGAGTTATGGTTATATCCATGGAAATCCGCACCACTTAAAAGCATACCCTTCACACTGCTGGCATGTATATGCTTGTCGAAAATCAATAAATCACCTTTTTCAAAAAGTGCGGAAACAATACCTATATTTGCCTGATAGCCGCTGGGAAAAAACAGAGCATCCTCATATCCAAAAAAACGGGCATATTCTTTTTCAGCCTGGTTGATAACAGAATAATTTCCTGAAACAAGCCTTGACGAAGAAGAAGATGTAGCATACTTCAAAAAATTACCTGATACTTTACGTTTAAGTTCATCAGACACCCCAAGTCCAAGATAGTCGTTTGACGCAAAGTTTAATACTTTTCTTCCTTCAATTAAAAGAAATTTCCCTTCCTTGTTTTCTATTTCTACGGGTTTTCTGTAAAGACCTGTCTCTTTCTGAGCAGTCAATTTGTTTATTATTCTTTTTTTAAACACGAAAATACCCTGCGGTAATGTTTTTCCAGTATTTTTTTGTTGAAATGATCGTTATATTTTAGAGTTGAAAACAAAAATTCTCCCTCAATCTGAATTCGATCTTTTTTTTTAGCTCTTAAGAAGTAGGAGTAAGAAGATTTGCTTTGACTAATAAGCCTTCCATCAATCAGATATTCACCATGTAGAATCTTGTTCCCAATAACACGGTAATGGCCTATTTTTAAAAGAAAGGCATGTATTTCAAAATCATTAATAAAGCGGACATGGTAGGCCCCTAATTGTGCAAGAGACTCGATTCCCAGGTAGGCAGGATCGTTAAAATACTTTTTTTTACCTGCAATAGTCGCGGCTCCGATTTCTGATATTCTGTCCAAAAGGACAAAATCGTCTAAGCCCGAATTTATTTCTATTCTATTAACGATATTCATCATATCGTAACAATTTAGCCTTTTGAAAAAGAATCTGACAGGATAACAGGATAAACAAGATTTTGTTTAAAGTACACAAACAAAGCCAACTCTCATTGTAGTTAGCCAGTAAATCATAAAATATAATCACAACATGAAAAAGGTGTGTATCAAAGTATAAGGATTTAGATTTGGATTAACAGGAAAAGTTTTGATTTTTTTAATCGTGAATATCTTGTAAATCCTGTCAAAAAATAATATTTAAAAGCGCTAAGGTGTTACATCATTAATACTTTTTTATTATGACTGCGCTGTTTTGCCCTCCAAAACCGAAGTTTTCTAACAATATATTATCTATCGAGCATCTTCGTCCCTCACGTACAAAGTTAAGCCCCGCATGGCACGGTTCATCAAGATTTCTTATTTTTGGGAGATAATTGTACTTCATGCAGGCAAGACATATTGCAAGCTCAACAGCACCGCATGCCGCAGCTATGTGTCCTATCCATGATTTAAGTGCAATGATAAATGGAGGCCTTTTTCCGCAAACTCGATTAATTAAATCTGCTTCCATTGAATCATTTAATAGAGTCCCGGTTCCATGTGATGAAATAACATCGATATCAAAAGGAGCAAGCTCTGCTTCCTGTAAAGCCGCATTCACTGCCCTTTCCGCCCATATCCCACCTGGTTCAGGAGCGGTCATTGAATATCCATCAATAGAAGCACCATAGCCGCAAATCTCGCCATAAATCACAGCACTGCGTTTTTTGGCATGCTGAAGATCTTCCAGCAGAAAAAAAGCGCCCCCTTCTCCTGGCACAAATCCATTTCTGCTTCTATCAAAAGGCCGGATTGCTCTTTCAGGTTTACCCGTTCCATCGCAAAGGGCCTGAGCTTTTTTATAAGCCCAAATAGCGCTTTTGCTTAACCTTGAATCGCCTCCGCCTGCAAATGCAAGATCAATGTATCCATCCCTGATTTTTCGAAAAGCCTCGCCAATGGCTTGCAATGAAGCGGAGCATGCCGTTGTTAGAGTCTGATTTTCGCCGTGGATTCCCGCCAATTTGGCAATAACTGAGGCAGCAGTATTTGGCAGGAATTTCAACATCCAGAGAGCCATAAGATCTCTTCTATCTATTTCTCCCCCTTTGACATCAGGAAATTCCCCTCCGATATCCAGATTGGGGCCTGTCCCTAAAAAAAGACCAGCTTCTGCTAATAATTTTTTGTCTATTCCTGCTTTTTTTACTGCTTCAATTGCCGATGCAACACAGAACCGGGCTCCTCTGTTTAGATATCGCCTGTCTTTAAAACGACCTGCAAAATCTTTTACATCAAAGCCGTTAATGGGACTTATAACTACATCATTATAAAAAAAAGACCTCTCGAACGAAGTATTTCCATTTTTCAAATTACCGATTATATCCTCTATAGTAAAACCTAAAGAGGATATAACTCCAATGGAAGTAATGACGACTCTTCTGCGCATGTTCTCCATAATCTTTATATCTCGCTAAAAATTTCTGAAATAGATTTTCTTGGAGGCATGTCTGGTTTTTCGTCCGGAAATCCTACTGTAATAAAGCATTTTATTCGAACATCATTTATCCCAAGGATTTCTTCAACATTCGGGATAAACACCAAAGGACCGGTAAGAATGCATGTTCCCAGCCCCAATTCTTCTCCTTTAAGGATAAATCCTTTTAATGCCAGCCCCACAGTGATATCAAGAGTGGTTTCTTCTTGTTTGTCATGCCCGATTATTTTTCCTTCAAACATTCTTTTTGAGAAGCTCTTATAAGATGTAATTGTCCCGGCAGCAAAGAGAATAGGCGCTTTAAACATGAATTCGGAAAACCGGTAATAGGTATTTATCCAGCTCTTAAGCTTCTTTGCTTCTTCCTTAGACTGTATTGCCATCATGAATTCCTGTTTGCCTGAATTCAATGCCTGATAAAGCTTCTCTCTTTTTCCGGCAGAGCTGATTTTGATAAATCGAACAGGTTGACTGTTCGAAGGCGAAGGAGCCATTAAGGCGCAGTGCAGCATGCTGTTTATCCATTCTTCCGGCAGCATGTCCGGTTTATACTTTCTTATGCTTCTTCTTTTATTTATAATATCTTCTAAAGATGAAGCCTTGAGTTTATGTTTCATGATTTTTGCTATTCTATATAACTTATAAGATCTTTAACTTTAAGAGTTGGACCGCCTTCGAGATCTGCCATGATGTTTTCCAGTCTTTTACGGGAGAGGAAAGGAAGTTTTTCAACCAGATACTGCAGTAGATCATTGTTTTGTTGTTTTGCTTCAGTTACATATTGTCTTAGTTTTCTTAAAAATATTTCATCATCATTTACATCTATATTAAATTCGGAGTTTATTGCTACTGCAAGTTCCAGAAGGTCGATGGACTCAGCGCCCAATTCCCTTATAAGATAAGCTTCAGGAGTAATAATATGATTCTCAATATCAAGAATTTCCACCAGAATTTTTTTTATTTCTTCTAAAATATCCATAAGTTCACTTGCCCGCCGTCAAACCTCCGTCCATTGAAATTTCAGTAGCATTAAAGCCGGCGGACCTGTTTGAAAGATAAAAAAGTATTGCTTCAGCTACTTCTTTTTTTGTCAGGGCTCTTTTTATCGGTACCTTATTAATAACTTCTTTACTATGGTCTTGAATAAACTTTTTGCCTCGTCCTGAATCAATATAACCAGGACGCAATGTTACAGTTGTAATTCCATGACTGCCAAGTTCAAGACCCAGATTTTTATATATGGCTTCCGATGCAAGCTTTGCTGCTGCATAAAATCCCTGCCCAGGGTTTGGCCTTTTTGCTGCTGCTGAAGAAATAAAAACAAGACGCCCTTTTTTCTTTTTCATCATTATCCTTGCAACTCTTTTTACGACTTCTGCGCGAAAGGAAACATTTTCGGCAAAATAACTGTAAACATCTTCTATATCTGCTGATGCGACAAGGCTTTCAAAATTTCCCTGAGCGAAATCTACCATAAAATCTATGTCATCACCTGTTTGATGCAATAGCGAATCTATTGAATCACGGTTGCCGAATTCAAGATAAACTGAGCTGTGTTTTTTTTGGCAATCCTTCAAATTTTTTGATATATACTCCCGGCCTTTTTCGTTTCTGTAAGTCAATATCGGGAACAGCTCTGCTTCAATCATGCGCCTGGCAAGAGTAATTGCGAGATCACAACTGCCGCCCAAAATAAGTGCTCGATTACCTGTAAATTTCATTTTCTAATTATTCCTGTTACAACAGGTTCCATTGCATCTGAACTGCTTCTAAAAAGCCTGCACTTCATCTGATCTTTGCAGATTTCAATATCAAAATTGTATTCACCAGGAGAAATAAATTCTTTAAACCTGAAATTTTCTATTATGTTAATTCCTTCTTCTTTCAATGCTTTTAAAAAAGCATGAATTATAAGACTTCCAGGCACAACCGGATTGCCGGGAAAATGCTCTGCATAAATTTTGTCAGATGGATCAAAATAAAATGTGCCTTTTATGTTCATACTTTAAATTATACACAGGTGGATAGGCTGAAGTCCGAAGGCTAAAGCTTTCTGACAGCCTTCAGCCTTCAGCCTTTAGCCTATCCACCTATAAGCAAGCTGATAGCTTCGTATGTAATATCACAAAGTCTGTCGAGCTCATCAATTGAAATGCTGAGCGGAGGCATAAGCACAATGACATCGCCCAGAGGCCTTATTATAAGGCCGTGCTTACGTGCTTCTTTTATTACCCTTTGCCCTATCCTTTTTCCGGTAGAAAAAGGTTCTTTTGTATCCTTATCCGCAACCAGCTCTATGCCTACCATAATTCCGCATTGACGAACATCTCCCACATTGTCCAAGGCTTTGAAGGATTGCAATCTTTGTTTGAAATGCTCAATTTTTGCCTGAAGTTTATCCAGAACTTTTTCTTCCTCAAAAATTTTAAGGCTGGCTAAGGCTGCTGCGCAGGCCAGCGGGTTTCCCGTATATGTGTGGCCGTGGAAAAATGTTTTAAACTCCTCATATTTCCCCAAAAAGCCCTTATAAATTTTCTCAGTTGTTAGTGTGGCTGCTAATGGCAGATAACCTCCTGAAATACCCTTGGCAAGGGTCATAATGTCCGGCGCGACATCTTCGTGCTCACAGGTAAACATCTTCCCTGTCTTCCCAAACCCCACTGCAACCTCATCTGCTATCATAAATATATTGTATCGGTCACAGAGTTCTCTGACTTTTTTTAAATAACCGGGTGGTTGAAGCAGCATCCCTGAAGCTCCCTGAACCAGGGGCTCAATCACCATTGCTGTGACTTCATTTGCATGAGTACTCATAATTTCTTCCAGTCCGCTTAAGCATTCAAAATTGCAGCCAGGATAAGATTTTCCGAACGCACATCTATAACAATAGGGAGACTCGGCTTTTATTGATTCAAAAAGAAGATGTTTATACATTGAATGAAAAAGATCAATGCCTCCAACGCTAACGGAACCTATGGTATCTCCATGATATGAGTTGTGCAGGGATATGAATTTTTTCTTTTCCGGATTTCCATCTTCAGCCTGCTGTTGATATTGGAATGCTATCTTAAGTGCTATTTCAACAGCAGTAGAACCGCTATCTGAGTAAAATACTCTTGTTAAACCTTTGGGAGCAATTTCGACAATTTTTTTTGCATATCTGATAGCAGGAACATTGGAAAGCCCCAGCAGAGTTGAATGAGCTATTTTATCCAGTTGCTTTTTAACAGCGATATCCAGTGCTTTTTTTCTGTGTCCGTGAACATTTGTCCATAAAGAAGAAACTCCATCAATATATTCATTTCCATAGATATCTGTTAAAATACAACCATTTCCGCTCTCAATTATAAGAGGCTCTTCTTTCTCATAATCCTGCATCTGCGTAAATGGATGCCATACATATTTTCGATCATCTATCTCCATTTGTTTGTTCCGCCCTTCAATTGCTTTCAATTTAAACTCCAATGCAAATATCGTAACATCTCAGCAAATATTAAGCCCCATTTGTTTAATCATATCTATATCCATTTCAGCGCTTCTTCCCTTTGTAGTAAGATAATTACCTATCATAACCCCGTTAGCACCAGCTATAAAAATCCATGACTGAAAATCGCCAAGAGTTTTTTCCCTGCCGCCGCATATGGTTATGTCTTTATCAGGATTAATTATTCTGAAAAGAGCTATAGATTTGAGTGCTTCCATTGGTGGAAGCAAGGATCTGTTTTCCATTCTTGTGCCCGGGATTGGATTCAGAAAATTTATTGGTATTGAATCCACATCCAGTTCCTTAAGGGTAAAAGCCAGCTCCATACGTTGCGCCCAGGTCTCGCCCAGCCCCAAAATTCCTCCACTGCATACTTTAAGTCCTGCTGATTTTGCTATTTTGACTGTGTGAATATCTTCATCATATTTATGAGTTGTACATATTTGATCAAAATAGCTCCCGGCTGTTTCCAGATTGTGATGATAGGTTGTAATTCCCTTTTCTTTGAGCTTTATTGCTGTGGGTTCGGTCAACTGCCCCAATGATGCGCAAACTGAAAGATCTGTTTTCTTGTTTATTTCTTCTGCTGCATGCCCAACAGAATCAATCTCTCTTTCGGAAAGGGAATGACCGCTTGTTACCATTGAATATTTTGTTGCCCCTGCTTTTTTCATGTATATGGAATTATTTAGTATTTTTTCTTTGTCTAATAATGGATAAGTTTCAATTCCGGTTTTATGGTGAGCTGACTGTGCACAAAAAGCACAATCCTCTGAACAGCGACCAGACTTGGCATTAATAATGGAACAGGTGAAGATATTATTCTTTTTGTACTTATCTCTGATTTTATTAGCACACATTATCAAATCAACTGCATTATCCCGAGAATCAGCAAACTTGCAGGCATCTTCATAAGAAATAGAGTAGGTTGGATCTTTAATAATCTTTTCAGTTATGCTGATTAATGTTTTATCGAACATGGTTTTTCCGTAACTATTTAGAACGTTAAAAAAGACTTTTTTGACAGGATTAACAGGATATTTAGGATTAAAGCATCAGAACTCGTCCCGTTATCCTGTCAGAATTATTTAAAAGGGCTAATAAAAATTACTCTATACAGAGAGGAATTAAATGTCAACCTCTCTATTTAAAACGGGTTTACAATTAAAAACATTTTTATTAGTTTATAAAAAGTATCGAATCATATACCGTGTCATAGGGGATGCAGTTTTTATTCTAAGAATTATTCATGGAGCCAGAATGTTAATGAACTGATAAATCCTTTCAAAGTGCTGGCAGTGCTACAAACTCATATACCCGAAAGGCTGCTGGAAAGCCATTATGCCGAGCAGAACCCGGCAATATTCGGTAAACGTGAAGTCATACTCTCATTATATCTATCAGGGGAATAATATATGACGAATAAAGAATCTCAAACTGTTGAATATAAACAAAGCTGGCGAAATGACTGC
>Ga0255426_10021_pt1 | contig 35362 bp, 30 predicted proteins | sample ANMaggSeSYBR02J9_FD_182666 | JGI IMG/M metagenome (GOLD analysis project Ga0255426, IMG submission 182666) | Sediment cell enrichment communities from methane seep in Santa Monica Basin, California, United Staets - ANME aggregate JGI... | ecosystem: Environmental > Aquatic > Marine > Cold seeps >...
GGATGAGCACAGGAGTATTAACACCAGATCTACACTCGGATGCTTTTTTGTCACATCATTTTGAAGATAAGCATATATTTTTTCATATCGCAGATCCAGTTCCGGTGCCAGGCAGATCAGAAGAATATCTATTTCAAAAGGATCAAGCTGGAAGAGTTTTGATAGAATGTGAAGCCGCAGTTCTTTTTTTGCTTTAATACTTTCAACTGTTCTGTTATTGATCTTATTGGTTAAGATTTCTATTTCTTCAAGCTGCGCATCTGAGTATAAATTTATCTTAGGTTCATGGGGCAGGTTCTGTAAAATTGTATTCACTTCATCCTCAGAGATATATAATCCAAGAAGATCATTTACATCTTCATTATATTTTGCCTTGCATTTCTCAAGACAGAATCTGATCATCAGATCAATTCGGTGAAGTTCATCAAGAAGATGTTCCGGATTATTCCTATAAATAACCGCTTTATCTGTGGATATTTTCATTCAACCTTTCAAATGCCATAATCAGTATATCATAGTCAGAATATTTCCCTGCCGATTTCAGTCTATCTACTTCAATCAAGAACTTCCCGATAAATTCATTATCCAGCCCATTCTTCTCTGTAAATCTTAATGCCAGAGTTTTCAATTCTGTTTTAGATGAATATTCCTTTTGTCTTTTCCCATCAATAAAATTAAAAATAATACCACAACTTGTATGTCCTATGGTTCTTGTTGATGGATTCATTGAAGTTTGTATATATTCTTTGAATGTATTTCCCTTAATTAGCTCACCGCACTCACATAAAATCATAATACCACCCATTTTTCTATGTAATTAGAAAGCTCCTGCTGTTAAGCAGGAGATTCATTGTATAATTACTCGCTCCCTAATAGAAGGTTTTTTAAAACCCAATTAGTAATCCGTCGTTATAATATCTGCTTTCAATGTATAAAAATCTTGTGTAAAACACATATTTTTTATATAAAATGTCTTTAGTTTTATATAATGTAATATATTATACGCTCGGGATTATCAAATTAATCTAAAAATTTCATGCAATAAAGCCTGATCCATATCACCTAAAAAAAGCCGCATAAACCGGATAATGGTCCGAAATTGCTATTGTTTCCTCATATGTCAAATTATACACTTCATCAAACCTGAACACACCGCAATCTTTTGTATAATCAGCTACTGTCTCGGTTGTGATTATGATCCTATCATATGTGCAGACAGTTGATTTTGTAGTGGTGTCAAGACTGTTATTGATGACCCAAAAATAATCACTATTTTTCAAGGGAGATTCCCCATTTTCATCGAAATATCTGCAATCCGCATTAAGATCACCAAGTATAATGAAGTTAGTCTCATTCGGGAATACATTCTTAGTATCCTCAACTACATCAGGCAAGTCGTTTATTTCTTGAGTTGCTTCATCGGGATCTGTATGAATAGTAATAAGCACAAAATCAAAACTGCCATTTTTTACCTTGAAATTTGCTATATATGGTTCCCTGTGAAACATATCATTGTACGGGGGTTCAGAATATGTATATGGTGATCCGATCAATTCTATAGTTGATGTATTGTAGAAATAGGCATATTGTTCTTTACTTGAGGTCCTTCCCAGTCGTTCACCCATAATATACGTATATTGATGCTTTTGCTCATGATTGATAGTATCATTGAGTTTTACCACAGCAGTTTGGGTGACATCCCTGATCTCCTGGATGGCAACGAGATCAAAATTTCGTATGATCTTTGAGATGTTTTCCATAACCTCAGGTTTATTTGCCTTGGTTCTTCCAAATACCTGGATATTAAAACTTGCTATTTGACACAGCTGCTTACGCGAATCTACTATTAATGTTTCTTCCCTGATCATGCTGATGAAATATCCGACACCTCTGTTCATTGTAGTAAATTGATTGAGAATATCAGGTGCATACTGATTATAGACTTCAAAACTTTGTAAGGATGCATTCCACCGTGCGATATACCTGTATTTATCTTCAATATAAGAGAGTGCACTGGTTATATTCTCTGAATAATTCATCCATCCGATCATGTTCAGTCCCGGGTGTAACCGGATTTGTATTTGACTATATGGTATACCTTCATATCTCCATATGCCAGTACTGGTAATATTCACAAAGTATCCAACTCCCACATCCATTGTACCAGCAGTTACATCTTCAAATTGATTTAAAGATGCATTATATCGAAATACTGTATCATATAGAATAGTATCATATCCCAGTACTGTACAGGTGCTATTATTCATTGGTATTAACGGCAGCGAGATCAGGTTCATGCCAGTGGTAAGTTTCATCTCAAAGATCTCTATAGGTTCTGTATGAACTGGTTTATCTGCTGCCACAAGACCACAGTCTAAAAAAATAAACACAGTCGCGAATGTTAATACTATTGTCTTCTTGTAATAATTCAAAGTACTACCTCCATAAACTTATCAGTATCCGGATTAACTTTTTTACAGGTTATCAATCCCCACTCAATATCTCTCACATTTGATATATCGAAAATGCTCACTTCGTTCACATGTTCTAATCTTCAGCTCTTTCGAGAGCCTCAGTCAAGAAAATCCGACCAGAGGGAGGATTTTGTTCTTAGTTCCCACTATTTATCAGGAGTTTTCATTGCTAAATTGCTCGCTCCAAAATCAAAGATTTATATAAATAACACACCATAATTATTTTTCGTTGATTTAGTATAAGTTTTGTTTGTATAAATAATTTTTTGCATAAATGAACACAGATTAAATTCTTAGTGTCAAGTCAATGTTATTGACTAAAGCTTTGAAGAAGCCAAAGATTAGAAAATGTGAACAGGTGAATATTTTCGATATATCAAGTATAATTTTATATACCATTAAAAAAAAGAAGGATGGGCAGATATTTTAGGGAGGTATATTTGACGGATATATACTGTTGGGTGGGAATAAGATCTAAAACACTCCCCATCAATTATCAATTATCTGTCAATCTATAAAAACCTTTTCATAATAGTCATAATGATGAGGAACTTGAACAATACATATCATTATATAGTCTTCTGATATGGATAATTCTATGATGCAATTACAATTCGGTACAGCCGGCACTCCAATCAGTTCTCCCACCAGGGACAGCCTATCAGGAGTTAAGCGAGTCAAAGAACTGGGACTGGACTGCATGGAAATAGAGTTTGTACGTGGAGTGAAAATGGGTACCAAAACTGCAAAAAAAGTAAAAAAGACAGCTCAAACATGTGGTGTAACACTAAGTGTCCACGGACCTTACTACATAAATCTAAACTCAAGAGAAATGAACAAGATCGAAGCCAGCCGGAAGCATATTCTTAACTCAGCACGCATCGGAGCAGTAATGGGTGCAAAAGGGGTAGTGTTCCATCCTGCCTTCTATCATAATGATCCTCCTGATATGGTATACGGGATTGTAAAGACACATCTGCTGGAATTGAGTAAGCAGGTGGAAGACGAAAGTCTTGATATACTGCTGAGGCCTGAGACCATGGGCAAAGCCTCACAGTTTGGCACTCTGGTTGAACTTCTCGAGATGAGTGCTGAAATTGATGGTGTACTACCTTGTTTTGATTTCGCCCACATGCATGCCAGAGAAGGTGTAAACAATTCGTATAAAGAATTTTGTGATATCCTGAGTGCAATAGAAGATCATCTGGGCAGGGAAGGATTGAATAATATACACATCCATATTTCAGGTATTGATTATGGACCGAAAGGCGAAAAGAAGCACCTGGTATTGGAGAAATCCGATATAGACTATCGCGGACTCATTAAGTCATGGAAAGAATATAATATAAAAGGTACAGTGATCTCAGAAAGCCCGAATATAGAAAAAGATGCACTCCTGCTCCAGAAATTATATAGAGAGTAAGAGTAAAGCTTAGCACCTGTCCGGATTAATGATCGATCTGCGAAAGATCCCAATCAATTGATTCCAGGAACTGGTATGCTGCCTTTGCTGCTTCAAATTCAGCAGTAGCTTTATTTAGTCCTTCTCCGGTAATGCCATGCAGCAGCATGCCATCAATACATATCCCAAGTACGAAATGATGGGTATTATCATGCTTATTGAACTTATCTTCAAATTCGGGATACTCGATCAAAGGAGTATACCGGTTCAATTTCTGGTATTTATGGATCAGAGCATCTTTATGATTTTTTTGTATAACCACTTCTATCAGTTTTGGTTCATTATTAAGAAGATTTGAGATATCTAAAAAATCAAGGATAAACCGTTTTACTATAGTAACTGAGCTGTCATTATCAAGATATATAGCAGCGATCAAAGCTTCAATAATATCACTACCTGAACATGTGTGCAGATCGTTGTTATGGGCACTATGATCATCAGGACAATTATAGATATATTTACATAGATCATGCTTTTTTGCACAGTCTGACAGATACTGGTTATTCACTATCTTCTGCCTGACCTTTGACATTACACCTTCTGGTGTCAGGTCAACGAAAGCTTCATTATCCTGAAGCTGCATCCATTTTTCATACAATAGTCCGGCAATAACAAGAGATAATACGGCATCTCCCAGGTATTCCAGTGCCTGGTTATCAGTACATTCAGTGTGTTCATTAGAGTATGCACGAGTGGTTATTGCTGTAATACCAAGGTTTTTATCTTTGAAATAGTATCCTATTCTTTTCTCTATTTCTGATAAATTAGGGTCCTGCTTCGGTTTTTCCATGTCATTTAGTAATGTATGACAAACATCCCATATCTATTTTTATATATGAACCAGCAGAGTTTAGTATAGCAACTCTGGTAATTCCTGCCCATAGGAGGAGTACCAAAGTTATTTAATCCACGAAAACCTATCTAAGACCTTACCACCAGCATAAAGTCAATTCAATACTGTTTGCGGGGGTGGCCCAGCCAGGTCAAAGGCGATGGGCTTAGGACCCATTCTCGTAGGAGTGCGAGGGTTCGAATCCCTCCCCCCGCATTAAACAATCATTCGGGTTTATAAAAGGCGGGTTCCAGATCAATAGTTTTCATTGATCGATCAGGGTCTATAGTATCCATTATAGATATAATTCCTTCCCATACAGCTTCCACACCATTTCCAGTTAGGGTAGACATAATCATATCACACTGCGTATCTAATTTCATATCCCGGGTATCATCAAAAAGATCCGATTTATTTGCAACTGTTAATACCGGCATATCAATATGCTCCTTGATCTCGTTGTGTAGTCGCATCTGGTCATCAAGTTCATACCCGCATGTACCAGTCGGATCGATAATAAATAAAAGCACATCTCCCAGGTGCCTGAGGGCCAGAATAGCCTGGAGTTCGATCTCATTACGCTGTCCCAGTGGTCTGTCCAGCAAACCTGGTGTATCTATGATCTGGTGCCTTTGCCCTTTTATCTCAACATGCCCGATGGCCAGTCCCTGGGTAGTAAAAGGGTATGATGCAATTTTGGGTTTGGCACTGGATACATGTGATACGAAACTGGACTTACCTACATTCGGATAACCTGCGATCACAATAGTAGGTTCCATCACCACATCAGGGAGTTTTCGCAATTTGTTCCTTGCATCATTCAAGAACCTCAAATTCTTATCAATATCCCTTATAACAGAGGACATCCTCCCAAAAGCCGCACTACGAATTGTTCTGGGATCATCACTGTGGCGCATCTTTCCAACATGCGTACGGCCGATCTCATAGATCTTTTCACCTGCCCACTGTACAGATCCCAGGTTTGATCTGAGCTTATCCACACTTACTAATACATCAGAGAGTTCACGGTAGAATTCAGGGATATTCTCAAAACTGGGAAATTGACGCACTATATCTACCAGGTTATCCGAGAGAATATTTGATGCAGTCAGCAGCATTGATTCTTCTGCACGTCTGCGTGAGTATACTGAGCGGACCGTTTTTCCCTTCCTGGCACGACTGGCACGGCGAAAAGCTTTATCAAGTAATTCTTCTGATGTAGGGACAGTCTTGATCTTCTCAAATATCATGGTTTCTCATATGCTGTTAGAATGATAAAGATTTGGGACAGGTAGTTTCACTTTATAAATCTATCCCTGAACGTACTGTCCCTCATTAAACATGATTTCGCTCTATATACCCCGGTCTTCTGGATACGCCGCCAGATATCTTTAATAGGATCATTGTATATATTTCCATAGGGAATTGGGATACATGCGCAGGGTAGGACATCTCCCTGCGGAGTTATATGGAGCCAGCGTCGCCCGGCGAAACAGCCGGTTACATCCATTATTTGTGGTATTGAAAAAACTTTAACAGGCCCACCATGCCTTCGTGATGCAAATTCATCCAGTATCACGCGATGTTGAGGCAGAAGGATCTCTTTCTCATGATCAATCCACCTGCCAGTGGGTACGATCTCATAGAATGAGAGTTCATGGACCTTCATATCTACAGCCAGATCGTAAAAAGCATCAAGATCATATATATTGTGAGGCGCTATCACCACATATATATCAACCAGCAAACCCGCATCCAGACAATGCCCAATCGCGTTCATAGCTTCGTTAAATACACCTGTCCTACCTCTAATCCTGTCGTGCTCTGTCTCATGTGGGCTGTCAAGTGATACATTAACTGCATATAGGCCGGCAGCGGATAATGCCTGTGCTTTGGTTGAAGTAAGGCCTGATCCTGATGTGAACACTGTTGAGATGGTTTGTTCCGGTACATAGGCTACCAGTTCTTCCAGTCCCTCATATACCATTGGTTCACCGCCGTCAAAAATGATCTGTGTTGTGCCTAAACGTACGATCTGGTTGATAATATCCTTGACAACCGGAATCGAAAGATTAGTCTTATGTTTTGTATCAGGTAGTGCACAGTGGATACAATTATTGGGGCATTCTTCTGTAATAGAGATAGTAACCTGATCAGGAATGGTTGATGCCGGAATACCCAGTTTCCAGGCAGTTTCCGATACCATACTTTTCATCTGGCTGTCTACCAGTCTGTCGAAAGCCTGGCTCGGAATAGGGGGCATCCACGTTGAGAAATATAGGGTATTTGATGTGAGTTTGATCGGGTACTGATCGTTAAAGATATTGACCATATCTTTGGTGAAATGGTCTATTATAGGGGCTGCCAGACTGGTGGTCCTGGTTTTTATGACACCATTATCCACGTAGGCTAATACTTTAAAGAATGCGTTCCCGTAGATCTTGTAATATTGTGGAGTCATGGTTTTTCAATAGTATATATTCTATAAGAATATTGCGAAGATTCCATGGTTTTTCCTCTCAACTTCTCAATTAGGATTCTATTACAATTCCTAACTTTATTAGGGCAGGTGATTTGTACACCTAACAGTATAATCTAATGTCAGTTAGGTACTACTAAAAAATACATGATAGTATCTTCTAATAATTAAATATAAACTTAATAATAAATTGAGCTTGTATATCTACGGGGTGTGTATTATAGCTGAAAGAAATATTTGGGAATTAAAGAATCAAACGATCTGTACAATCCTTGGGCTAGCATTCAATGAAAGGGAATTACCAGGGATAATTAAGAAACTTAAGCTAAATAATGGCAAAATGTGTCCATTTGAGATGCACTGTAAACTTGTACAGGCTTCCGGTACCCAGGACAGAACATCCAAACAGCTTGAAAAATTATTGTCAGAAAAATTTGAACCATATAAAGAAAAGGTAAAGGGCTTATCGCAAAATGAAATTCATAAATATATTGAAGAAGGGGAATATACTGACCTCCCTCTTTGTGCCCTTATCTGGTATGGTGTACGGAATGATGATAAAGATATTAAAAATATAGAAGCAATGATCTTTGGTGCTATACATATGTTTGAACATAGAGCATTGCGTTTCTATGATACGCTTAATAGAACTATGCCCAATAGCAGACCTGAAAATATTATAAAGGAACTCAATGAAGTTGTAAGATCGAACGATAAACTTCAAACAAAATGTAATAGACTGGAAATAAAAAAAGATCACCTTATATCAGAAATAGGATCTATCAAAGAGAATAGATCAAGGATCATCGATGAACTGGAAATACAGAATCAAGTAAATGAGCAATTGAAAAACGATTTAAATGAAATAAAAGACGAGAACACACTGGACCGGATCAATGAACTTACATCAGAGCTCGACTTTTTAACTAAAGAAGTGAAGACGTTGAGTAGCGAATTGACTCAACGGGATCAAGAGCTTAATAAAATGTCCTGTGAATTGACAAGTGTTAATATGGATCTGGAATCTAAGATAAAGGATAATGGGGAGAAAGTTGATCTGAATGGTTTAACAGTTGCTTATGTAGGGGGAGTAGAATCACTTGAGCCATATTATAAAGAAGTGATCGAATCATTCGGAGGTATATTCAATTATCACTGTGGCCGGTGTTTACAAGGAAGAAAAGAGATAGAAAACCTTGTAGATAAGACAGACCTGATCTTCTGTCCTGTTGATATCAACAGTCATAAAGCGTGTAAGTATGTTAAAAAGGCATGTAGAGTACAAAATAAGCTCTGCTGTTTCCTTCGAAGTTCAGGATTGAGTATGCTTGTACGGGAGATTGAAAATGCTCCTGAATTGAAAGAATGCGATTGTAGGATCTATTAAAGAAAGAATTACCGGACATCATCGCGATACCATTGGAAAACAAGGTTTGAGAACATGTAGGAAATTATTTGATAAAGTTCTTGATAGAGTCCAACTACCATTTCCAGATAATAAAATCCAAATTTTTTCGGATGGGAATGATGATTATAAATCCATAATCCCTGGGTATTTATTAGTATCCAATAAATATTTCAAAATACATTCTCCGTCCTGTTGATAGATTTCCTACTGGAGTAGATATCATTTTTAAGAAAGAATCCATAGAAGTGAATTCCTTGAGTACGGTTTTTCGGGTATAATCCTTCAAAGATTCAGTGACCAGTTTTCCATCGCTACCATAATACTGCACCCACTCAGCAATCACGTGTACTTTCACGTCATCCACCACATATTTTGTTCGTCCGGGTCCTTCATATGGTTTTTTCAGCAGGTGTTTGATCCCTTCAAACACTTCCACAGGTTCACCGTCAAAATCAGGTGAAAACTGTTTGTAAATGTTTTTTTCTTCCTCTGTGCCGGTTACGGCCCGGTATAAGGATAAATAAATCTCATGGGATTTATCAGCCTGACGCTTGTGTATCTTTGTCATAGCAGAGCCAAACGGCTTGAAATCGTTGGTCCTGGTTTGATCGACCAGGATGTTACGATCGGCCAGGAATAAAATGCGCTTCTTTGTTCGTGATTTCCATAATCGCCAGATAATCTGGAAAGCAGTGAATGTTTTTCTCTACAAAAATCTTCCTGAAAGTATGAAAAGGGATGAAAAGTATTATAAATAGCGATTTTGTGGGTATGAATCCGGATCTTATGCCGTTCAGTGCCGGAAGTGGTTGAAATATAATTTCTCTAAATGAAATTGTTAACCCTTATAATACGCTGGCAATCAACAACCGTAATATTGCTGTTCCGTCTAGTGTTAACAGCCAAACAAATGCACTACAGTTCAGTAAAACCGTACACCAAAAAACAAAGCGAAAAGATTGTTTCCTTGACTTGTGACGCAATTTTTCTTGAGCGACGAGCGCACCTGGCCAGCCTCCAACTAACGAAAGTAAATGCAGGGTGCTTTCTTTGGTTCGCCATGCTCCCTTTTGGGCTGCCGATTTATCTATTGCGTACATAAGGAAAGTGAGTAGACTGGCAACCAAATATAAGGCGAAAATCAAAGGTGATATTTTGCCTGTAAGAACAGAAATACCAACAATAACCATGAAGAAAGCAGCACCAATGATTGATGATGAACGACCCTGTTTGTCACTAGCATGAGGCATGATAAAACCAAATCCTTTCTCGTCATTCCAGATTGTTATTTTTCCTTTCTCTAAAAATCCCCAAATGCTATAAACCATCCTTCTTTAATGTCTCTTAAACCTTCTTCGATATTGTTCAATGTTCCAGAGTCACTCATAATTTCAAGGGTATCTATTGCTGATTCAATCTCGTCATCTAGTTTTTCAAGTGTTTCTAATAGAATATTGATGGTATTTTTATCCTTAACTAATGAATCCACGTGAATCGCCTGAATATAATATACTATCTTTAACTATATCTAATTCACCTTGTTCAAAAGTGAAATTATAAATTTTCCCCTACATCACAAGTAATTCGACGGATCTAATTAGTCGGCCTAATATTGATTCAGCATGTTTATTATTGAATTTTTTCTGTTCAGCGTGTTGGTTACAGGGCAAAAGTCATATCTATAGCCACAAAATTTGGTATTAAGGGATTTATTCAAAACATTCCCAATGGCAAAGTAAAGATCATTGCACAGGGGGAGCAATCAGAACTGGATAAGTTAATTCGGGATATAAATATCTCAAATAGCCTCATCAATGTCACTAATATCGAACAGAAATATTCCATTCCTTCAGATGATTATGAAGGCTTTAATAAGATTGTTGGTGGAGGAGAGACTGATGAAAGACTGGATGATGTTTTGTATTTATTTAAAAAACTGGGAGGTGAAATAATGGACACGCGAAAAGTTGTTGGCGCACCAACATTACTGGGTGTTGCAGGTAGGGGCTCAAAGAGCAGGATAACATAGAAAGATCATTTTTTTCTACCCACACTGATCAACAAAGGCAAAAAGATCACAGCTACTAAAAATACTGCTAAACCTGCTACAGCAAAACTTACATGGAAACCATAAGAATCAGCGATCAACCCACCCACAAAAGGACCTATTGCAAAACCAAGAGAACCGAACAGGTTGAATCCACCCATTGCAGTCCCCCTCTTTGCAGGATCTGCAAAGTCACCCGCTAATGCAGCCGACGGAGGATACATAAGTGCTCCAGCTACACCACCGACCACCATTACCAAAACCAGCAAGGGTGGGGCCGTAAAGCCCACACTTATTACTATAATGCTATAGAGAACAGAACCAATTATCAGGGGCAGAACTCTTCCTATTTCATCAGATATTACACCAAATGGGTACTGAAGTAAGGCAAAAGGTATTAAAAACGCAGCCATGTACATTCCGATAGTACCCGGCCCCAACCCATAATTAATTGCAAGCATAAGTGGGAAAACGCCTACAAAAAATCCTACAGTGAACCGCTCGATAAAAGAAAAGGCATATGGGATGAATATTCTTTTTTCTTCCTTTAGCAACATTAGTGAATCTATAAAAGAGGCAGGTCGAGATTCAAGTTTACGCTCTTTGAGCATAAATGCTGTGATCAATGCTCCAAGCAATAGTAGTAAAGAACCGAAGTAAAGAGGATAAAGGGGATCTATTGAACCGATCTTACCACCAAAAGGTGCTCCTGTGGCATTACCTAATGCCATTCCCAGGCCAAGTATTCCCATTCCCTTGCCATATTGTGTTTTTTTAATTAGATCAAGCACTGATGTCATAATTAAAGAAAATGCCATTACAGTGAAGGCTCCTTCAATGAAGCGCAGTGCCAGTAGGGCTGACATGGTAGGAGCAAGGGTAAGACTGAACATCAAAAGAGCATTACCTAAAAATCCGGTAAAGATGAATACCTTTCTTTTCCCTACCTTATCAGAAATGCTGCCCCATATAAGAGAGAATATCACATGTGCGGCCAGATTTATTGAAACAAATAAACTGGTCTCTGCCACGGATGTGACATCAAACCTCACCATAACAAATTCTTCCATAACAGGATATATCAATGTGATACTGAACATCAGCAGAAATGTCAAAATACCAAGAATATATATCTCACGGTAGCCTTCTTTATCTATTTCAGGAATAATGTTATTCTCCTTTCTATTTATTGATTATTTTTTTATTATATAGATTATTGGTAATCTAAATCGATGAAAGGTTGAAGAAAAAAAGGAGTTTGTTCAGCAGATCTCTGATGTCGGTTATGTTCTCATAGGAAATACTAAATCATACGGTGCTGGAAGTTCTGATCCATGCCCCCCCATTCTTCGGCTCTTGGAACTCAACATTTACAACCTCCCGATGACATCACAGATTTATAGGATAAAATCAAAATATTCTCCGAGTTGATTCCCTTGGTAGATATACACCAGATGCTAACAACGATAGATAATATTGTCTGGGGCCCTCTCATGATGTTTTTGCTGATCGGGACCGGTATATTCCTTACCATCAGGCTAAAAGGACTGCAGATCCGTAAATTGCCATATACTATACGCCTGCTAATAAAACCAGAAAGTCAGGTTAGCCCTGGCAGAGGCGATATATCCCCTTTTCGCGCTTTGACGACTACGCTTTCAGGCACTATAGGTACAGGTAATATCGCAGGTGTTGCCACTGCAATCGCACTTGGCGGCCCAGGTGCACTGTTCTGGATGTGGATGACTGCTGTAGTAGGGACAGCCACAAAATTCGTAGAATGCACCCTGTCATTACATTTCAGGGAGGAACTACCTGATGGCACAATGATCGGCGGACCGTTCTATTACCTGGAGAAAGGACTTGGCAGTCCTTTTCTGGCTATGTCTTTTGCTGTTTTTGGTATATTCTCATCCTTTGGTATAGGCAATATGGCCCAGGCAAACTCGGTGTCCCTTGCATTAATAGACACTTTCCATATTCCAGGAATCATCACAGGACTAATACTGGCATTAATGACCGGACTGGTTGTTGTAGGAGGAATTAAAAGACTTGGATATGTGACTGGAAAGTTAGTTCCATTTATGGCAGTACTATATTTTCTATCTGCATTGGTGATCTTATTGATGAATATTGAGAAAATTCCGGCTGCTTTCTTACTGATAATAGACAGTGCATTCTCAGGCTCTGCCGCAGCCGGAGGTTTTGCTGGGGCAACTGTCTCCAATGCCTTGAGATTTGGTATTGCCAGAGGGATGTTCTCCAATGAAGCAGGTCTCGGGAGTGCTCCTATAGCTCATGCTTCAGCCATAACGACCAACAGCGTCCGTCAGGGATTGGTTGCTATGCTGGGTCCTTTTATTGATACTATTATCCTCTGTACCCTGACAGGTCTGGTTATCATAATCACAGGAGCCTGGGAAAGCGGGAAGACAAGTACCTCATTGAGTATCCACGCCTTTAGCTCGCAGATAGGATATACCGGCAATCTGGTAATAACAATCGGTATGGTACTATTTGCCTTTACAACCATACTTGCATGGTCTTTCTATGGTAAACAGTGTATTTCGTATTTTACCAAGAAAAAATCGGATAGGTTCTACCGGTATTCTTTAAAATTGTATTATTCTTTATTCCTGATCGGCATTGTGATCGGTGCCGGAGTGGTTGATCTCTCACGATCTTCGACATATCTTGCCAGTATCTGGTTATTTTCTGATATCACCAATGCTCTTATGGCATTACCGAATTTAATAGGAATTCTGCTGTTGAGTAATATTGTCATCGGGTTGCTAAAGGATTATTTTAAGATGGAAAATGCTCACTAATATCGCAGATAATAGCGAAGTGAATATTAATGAGGCTGTACCATCAGGAATCCCTTTGCCATGATGTATGACAACTTCAATCCGGACTGATGTTTGGGTCTATAAAAATAACCAATCATCGAATATGGCGATCAATAGGGTTCAGGACAATTAAACACAGAGTTCACAGCCGTGTATGTATTAGATGCAGAACACACCTGATTTAACTGTTTTTTTCCTACTTTCGATATACTTTTATAAAATATACACAGTAAGAAAGATACAAACCTAAAACAGAGATATCGATCACATGCATATAGGAATCTACATTTGCCATTGCGGCAGTAACATTGCAGGTTACCTGGATGTTAAATCAGTTTGCTCCTTTGCCCGGGACCTACCTGACGTAGTAGTTTCAAAGGACATTACCTATGCTTGCGGTGACCAGGGTCAGGATGAGATAAAACAGGATATAAAAGATCAAAAACTTGACCGGATCGTAATAGCTGCATGTTCACCACTTCTACATGAGATCACTTTCCAGCGTGCTGCTCAGGCAGCAGGTCTGAATCCGTATATGGTAGAGATAGTGAACATTAGAGAACAGTGCAGCTGGGTACACAAAGATTCCTATGATTATGCTACACAGAAAGCTAAAGACCTGATCGCCATGGGAGCAGCCAGGGTACGAAATCTTACTCCTCTTACAGTTGAAAGCGTGCCTGTTAATAAAGATGTACTGGTAATTGGCGGTGGAGTAACAGGTATCCAGTGCGCTCTTAATCTTGCAGATAGTGGCGTCAGGGTACATCTTGTCGAGAAGAATTCCAGTATAGGCGGATGGATGGCACGGTTAAATGAAGTTTTTCCCACAAATGACTGTTCTATGTGTGTGTTAGCTCCCAGGATGACCGAAGTGGCAGACCATCCTGACATCACATTGCATACTTACTCCACTATTAATAAGATCAAAGGCCATATTGGAGATTTCCAGGTTTCGGTAGTACACAAACCACGATATGTAGATGGATCAAAATGTAAAGGCTGCATTGAACTTTGCGAGTCAGTCTGTCCGGTACAGGTTCCGGATGAAGTGGATAGGGGATTAAGCCTGCGTAAGGCCATATATTTACCTTTGTCCCAGGCTGTACCGCATATAGCTGTGATCGACCCTGTGCATTGTGTAGGTTGCAAGTTATGTGAAAAAGCCTGTGAACCTGAAGCCATTAACTTTGACCAAAAAGAAGACATTGTAGAATTTAATGTCGGAGCTGTTATCGTAGCTACCGGATATAAGATCTTTGATGCCACAAAAAAACCTGAATACGGTTACGGAACTATTAGAAATGTTATCACCAGTATAGAACTTGAACAGATGCTCAATGCCTCGGGTCCCACATACGGTCAGGTAGTGCGTCCTTATGATGGTCATCCTGCAAAGCGTATAGCTTTTATACAATGTGTGGGCAGCAGGGATGAATTGGTAGGGAATCCATACTGTTCCAAAATATGCTGTATGGCAGCTATTAAGAATGCCGGACTTATAAAAGACAGGGATCCGCAGGCCAATGTAAGTATTCATTATATTGATATTCGGGCTGGTGGAGAGGACTATGAAGAATACTACATAAGAAACCAGAAGAAAGGTGTTGAGTTCATACGCGGCAGGGTGGCATCTGTAAAACAAGTCGACGGGGAAGCCGTGATAACTTATGAGGACACTCTTGCAGCAGATATAGTGGATGAGACAGTGGATCTGGTAGTACTGTCTGTTGGTCTTGAACCAAACAGCGAAGTAAATAATATAATCAGCGATTTGAAACTGACCAGACGTCCTGATCAATTTATCAGACCAGCGCATCCTAAGATGCGTCCTGTAGATACCCATACCAGAGGTGTGTTCGTTGCCGGGTGTGCATCCGGACCAAAAGAGATCCAGGTGTCTATTGCTCAGGGAATGGCAGCCTCGGCAAGGGCTATGGGACTGCTACACAGCGGAGAGATACAAAAGGATGTCATGAGCATTAAGGTTATAGAGGATCTATGCAGAGGATGTGGTTTATGTGAGGAAGTGTGTTCATACGGCAGAATAACTGTGAAAAATGGAAAAGCGGTTGTGGATGACTTAACCTGTGGTGGCTGCGGGTTATGTGCGGCAGCATGTCCGCAGGGAGCACTACAGCCAAGACATTCAACGGATGACCAGATACTGGCACAGATCAAAGCAGCTACTGGCGATATCAAAGAGATGCCATTGATCATAGGATTCTTATGTCAATGGTGCAGTTATGCTGCAGCTGATCTGGCAGGCTCACAGGGTATATCTTATCCTACGAATATTAGAATTATCAAGGTTCGGTGTACGGGTAGAGTGAACCCTTCATTTGTTATGGAAGCTTTAAAAAGAGGTGCTGATGGTGTTCTGGTCGCCGGATGCAGACCTGATGACTGCCATTATCTTAATGGTAGAATAAAGGCAGGCCAGCGAATTGACATTCTTAAGGAACTGATGTTAAATAAAGGGATAGAACCACAACGGGTGAGGATAATTTCAGTAGCTGCCAGCGAAGGGTCAAAGTTTGCCAGTGAAATTACACAGTTTGTGGATGATCTGATAGAAATCGGGCCTATAGGTAGTGAGCTTGAGTAAGGATTTTTTAACTGCAATTGGTAAATATTCAACTGCTGGACATCCTACTAATAGTATCGTCTAAATAGAAAGGAATAAGAATAGAAGACGTAGAAGGGACGTTGACTCGACACTAGTTATGTGTAGTAAATATCTATTTATTTCCTATGCTACCAGTCAGGAGAGGATAAAGACGGCATTGGAAAGGATAAAGAAGGTTTTATAAAGCGCCCTTATTTTTTCCTTGCTACTGGAAAAGTTGTAAAGAAAAAAGTAGTTACAACTCCTTGAGAAGGCGAACGCCGAGAAAGTTGTCGCTAATGTCCGGGTCGTCGCATCCGCGGCTCGCCGACCGACAGAGGGCCGCTCTGACGTACCAGCTACCACCACGACGCACCCGGGAGCCATCTCCATTCTCCCAAGCACTGCCATTTGTCGGTGCACCTTCATAGCTATCATGATATTGATCTTGCACCCATTCCCAGACATTGCCATGCATGTCATATAATCCCCAGCCATTAGACTTCTTCTGTCCGACTGGATATGTTTGATAACTTAAGTTATCACAATGAGCTGTATATTCATCAAGTCTTGATTCATTATCTCCAAAGCAATATCTTGTTGTAGTCCCTGCACGAGCTGCATATTCCCATTCAGCTTCCGAAGGCATGCGGTACGTATCTGTACCTTCTTTCTCATTGAGCTTCTTAATAAATACCTGAAAATGATTCCATGAAACCATCTCAACAGGCAGATCATCTCCTTTGAAATATGAAGGATTATTTCCCATAACCTCACGCCACTGCTCTTGTGTAACCTCATATTTACCCATATAGAAACCCTTAGAAATATCTACTCTATGTACCGATCCTTCATCACTGTCTCTGTATTTTTCATCTGATGGTGAGCCCATATCAAATTCACCTGAAGGTATCAATACAAACTCCATACCGATGGAATTAGTAAATGTCTTATCTACTGACCCTGAGGAGTTTAGGCTCGGTCCGGAAAAACTTATCAGTGCCTATAGGGATAAGAATCGGGTAGAGGAGGGGTTCAAGGAATTGGCTTTCCTATTGAAATATTTCCTTATTAGATAGAAAATTTTCGGAATGCTGTTATTCGTAAATCCTCTCATATAGGCAAATTATAAATCCATATCCGAATATCATTAAACAAATAATAATTGCTGGTAATAACAATGGAACTGGATGAAATAACAATAACAAGAGCTATTATCGAAGATTTCACATCTGATTTTCTACAAAGCATTGACACAGACGTAGCATTAGTAGGCGGGGGTCCCGCAAACCTCATAGCTGCCAGGACACTTGCAAAAGCAGGTATCAAAACCGTATTATTCGAACGAAAACTGGAAATAGGAGGCGGCATGTGGGGAGGTGGAATGATGATGCCCAGGATAGTGGTCCAGGAAGAGGCCAGACACATTCTTGATGATCTTGGTGTCAGGTACCACACGTACAAAGAAGGTTATTATGTCGCTGATTCCATTGAATGCACAGGTAAGCTGGTCTATGAAGCTGCCTCCTCAGGAGCAAGTATCTACAATCTAATTAGTGTGGAAGATGTAATGATACGTGAAGGAGATGCCGTAACCGGCCTGGTGATCAACCGCACAATTGTGGATATGCAAAAACTTCACGTAGACCCCATCACTATAAGGGCTAAAGTAGTCATAGACGGAACAGGGCATGATGCGGAGATATGCACCACACTCTCCAGGAAGATCCCGGGTGCACTGCACGTTGCCGGCGAGAAACCCATGTGGGCTGATGTGGCTGAACGCATCATCCTGGATAACACCAAAGAAGTTTATCCAGGTCTTATTGTGACAGGTATGGCAGCTAACGCTGTTGCCGGTGCACCGCGAATGGGACCTATATTTGGCGGTATGCTGCTTTCAGGTGAAAAAGCTGCTCAAATAGCAATAGCAAAACTCGGACTTTAATAACATGCTTCTTATCAATACTGATCTCCACATCCATTCCAAATACAGTATGGCTACTTCAAAGCGCATGGATATACCAACCCTTGCAGTAGAATCTGCTAAAAAGGGGATCCAACTGATAGGTACAGGGGACTGCCTGCACAGGAAATGGCTTGATGAGATCAAAACACTACCTGAAGTTGCCGATGGAATATATGGTCTCAACCAAACAAAGTTTGTTCTAACTGTTGAGATAGAGGATACTGATAGAGTACACCACCTGATCATTCTTCCCTGTATATCAAAGGCTGAAGAACTAAGGGAGGCAGTAGAACCTGCTTCTGTTAACATCGATAGTGATGGCAGGCCTAATGTGGATATGAGCGGTGCACAGATAGCGCAGCTGGCAAAGGATGCAGGTGCGCTTATAGGCCCTGCTCATGCCTTTACCCCATGGACTGGCATGTATGCCCATCATGAGTGTCTTGAGGGCTGCTATGAAGATATGACGCAGTATATCAGCTTCGTAGAGCTCGGCCTGAGTGCAGACACTGACCTGGCAGACCAAATTAAAGAACTGCATAGATTGACATTTTTAACAAACAGTGATGCACATAGCCCGTGGCCTAACAAACTTGCCAGGGAATTCAACAGGTTCAGGATGAAGGATATCACCTTTGGTCAATTGGAAAAAGCCATACTCCGTGAAAATGGACTGGGACCGCAGATGAATGTAGGGTTATTTCCACAGGAAGGAAAGTACCATAAATCAGCATGTATACGCTGCTACCAGCATTATACATTGAGGGAATGTATAATGAAAAAATGGCGCTGTCAGTGTGGAGGCCGGATAAAAAAAGGAGTGGTTGAACGTATTGAAGAACTATCTGACACGTCTTCACATCCGGAACACAGACCACCTTATCTGCATCTTATTCCCCTATCCGAGATCATTATGCTGGCACTGGGTACCAAAAGTATCCATACTAAACAGGTAAAACATAACTGGGAAACCCTTGTTAAGCAGTATGGCAGCGAAGTAACAGTTCTGCTTGACACCGAACTTGACAGCATAGAAGGAGTTGATCCTAAAGTAAAAAGTGCTGTGAGGATGTTTCGTGAAGGTAGAGTCAGAGTCACGCCTGGCGGTGGTGGACAGTATGGAAAAATAGAAATAGTAGAGGATGATGAAACTCTGCCTGTTGAAGCCGGGAGCACAGGCGAGTTTCAACGATCCCTACTTGAATATTAAATAGCTGGATATTACCTGGATAACTAGCTAGTTAGCCAGATCACATCATATAGCTTTCAGGTCCGCCAGGTGGCATTCCTGGCATATCGCATACACCTTTTTCTTCTGGCATATCAGCTACCAGTGATTCAGTTGTCAGCATCAACCCTGCTATACTTGCTGCATTTTGCAGTGCGCTTCTCACTACCTTGACAGGATCGATTATACCTGCTTCGATCATATCAGTATAGGTATCTGTTTTTGCATCAAAACCCATATTGATATTACTGTCTGATTTCAACTTCTCCACTATAACAGAACCTTCTTTGCCTGCATTGTTGGCTATCTGTCTCAATGGTTCTTCAATAGCTTTAATTATGATATCAACACCAATCATCTGGTCTCCTTCAAGGGATATGTCCTTTAATGACTCTGCAGCCCTTAAGAGTGCTATACCGCCGCCTGCTACGACTCCTTCTTCAATGGCAGCTTTAGTAGCACTAAGTGCATCATCGATGCGCATTTTCTTTTCCTTAAGTTCGGTCTCGGTAGCAGCACCTACATTGATCACGGCTACACCACCTGCAAGCTTGCCCAGACGTTTCTTAAGTTCCTTTTCCTTATATTCGGAGTCTTCGAGCTTGATCCTTCCTTCAATAATGGAAACACGCTTTTGAATATCGTCTTTCTTACCCTGTCCTTCGATAATAATGGTCTTATCCTTGCTTACTTTAACCTTTCTCGCACTACCAAGATCAGTAAGTGAAACATTCTCAAGTTTCATTCCCTTATCTTCACTGATGACCTTGCCACCGGTAATTACAGCGATATCCTCCAGCATCTCCTTACGGTCATCTCCGAAGCCCGGTGCCTTGAGTGCACATACCTTGAGTGTACCGCGGATCATATTGAGTACAATAGTAGCCAGGGCCTCACCCTCCAGGTCTTCACAGATGATCACTAATGGTTTATTATCTTTTACCAGCGATTCAAGGATAGGCATTAATTCTTTCATGGAACTTATTTTTTTATCATATAAAAGGATCCTGGGATCTTCAAGAACAGCTTCCATCTTTTCAGTATCTGTAACCATATATGGAGAAACATATCCTTTATCGAACTGCATCCCTTCCACTACTTCTAACGATGTGTCCATAGACTTGGCTTCTTCAACAGTAATGACACCGGATGCTCCTACTTTTTCCATGGCATCTGAGATCAGGTTACCGATAATTTCATCATTATTTGCTGAAACTGTAGCTACCTGGGTGATCTTTTCCTTGCTCTTGACCTCTTCACTTCTGGATTTTATAGTTTCCACTACCTTTTCAGTAGCCTTGTCAATGCCTCTTTTAATTTCAATCGGATTGGCTCCTACTGTTATATTCTTTATACCTTTATGCAGGATGGCCTGAGCCAGTAAAGCAGCTGTGGTAGTTCCGTCACCTGCTATATCCTGGGTTTTTGTAGCTACTTCTTTTCCAAGCTGGGCTCCCATATCTTCATAAGGGTCTTGCAATTCTATCTCTTTAGCAATAGTAACCCCATCATTTGTTATAACCGGACTTCCAAAACTCTTTGCCAGGACTACATTTCTGCCTTTTGGTCCAAGTGTGATCTTTACTGTATTGGCAAGCTGGTCCAGCCCTTTTATTAGAGCATGTCTTGCCTCATCCTCGAAAATTAATTGTTTTGCCATATTAAACACCTACTCTACCTTTGCAATTACATCTTTTATACTCAGTATTATGAATATTTCCCCGTCAATTTCAATTTCATCTGAACTATATCCTGTATACAATATTGTATCCCCTACTTTTATCGGGCATTTCTTTTCATCTTTAATATTACCTATTTCTAATATGATTCCCTGCTTTTTCTTTTCTTTTGCAGTATCCGGAATAAATATCCCGCTAGCCGTTCTCTCTTCTTCCTCGATAGGTTTAATTAATATTTTGTCCCCTACTGGTTTTATTTTCATTTGCTCACCTTGTTATATAATCTAACAATTTAAAATATTTCACACAAATACCGTGCTATGAAGGATAATGATTGTTTGTAGTTCTATAAAAGTATTTCGGGGAAATCCTTCTTTAGTGTCGATATATTTATTATATCCGAAGTAATGTATTTGGAATTTATCAGGTGGTTTAATACATATGGACAGACTGGCACTTATCAAACGAAATACAGAAGAAATCGTTACACACGAAGAACTTGAGAAGCTCCTTAATTCGGGATCAACTCCAAGAGCCTATGTAGGCTATGAACCCAGTGGTAAGATACATATGGGGCATGTTCTTACTGTGAATAAACTGATCGATCTGCAGCAATCCGGTTTTGAGATTACTGTACTGCTGGCAGATGTCCATGCATATCTAAATGAAAAAGGGACTATGGAAGAGGTAAGGGGGACAGCTGATTTTAATAAAGAATGTTTCAAAGCCCTTGGTCTCGATCAAAAGAATACCAGATATGTTTATGGATCTGATTTCCAGCTTGAATCCGATTATTTACTTAATGTGTTAAAGCTGGGCAGAAGTATTACGTTAAACCGTGCAAAACGCAGTATGGATGAAGTAAGCCGCAGTGCTGATAACCCTATGGTATCCCAGATGATCTACCCACTCATGCAGGCTGTGGATATTGCTATGCTTAATGTGGACGTTGCAGTTGGTGGCATAGACCAGCGTAAGATACATATGCTGGCCAGGGAAGAACTGCCTGGTTTAGGATTCAAGGCACCTATTTGCATACATACTCCGATCCTTGTCGGGCTGGATGGTAATAAGATGTCATCATCATCAAATAATTTCATTTCAATGGATGATAATGAAAAGATGGTGGGTAAAAAAATTAGAAAAGCCTTCTGTCCTGAAGGAAGTATTATTAATAATCCTGTACTGGCATTATTTAAATACCATATAATACCAAGATTTAATGAGATCACTATAGAGCGGCCTGAGAAGTTCGGAGGGAACCTTTATTATCCTGATTATGAGAAACTCGAAGCTGATTTCGGTTCAAAGAATTTGCATCCGATGGACCTGAAATCAGCGGCCATAGATTACATTAACAGGATACTGGAACCTGTGCGGGAAAAAATGTAGATTTTTTCAACTATAAAATCCGAGCGCTAGCGAGGATTTTGTTTAAGTGTATCAAGTATAACTTGATGTACTCAAGAAAATCCGAGCGCTAGCGAGGATTTTGTTTATATTATCCCTGAGTTAATGAACATCGCAGCAAACAGGATAGAGATCATATTCACTACTTTGATCAAAGCATTTAGTGCCGGTCCTGAAGTATCCTTGAATGGATCACCTACTGTATCGCCTACTATAGCTGCCTTGTGAGCTTCCGAACCTTTACCGCCGTATGCTCCGTCTTCTATAAATTTTTTAGCATTATCCCAGGCTCCGCCTCCGTTTGCCATCATGAGAGCCAGCATTAGTCCGACAACAATTATACCAATTAACATACCTCCAAGGGCTGCTTTACCCAGCACCAGTCCAACAAATAGAGGTGTTACAATAGCCATTGCACCAGGTACTGCCATTTCCCGAAGTGCCGCTTTAGTTACAATATCCACACACTTTCCATACTCTGGTTTAGTCGTACCTTTCATTATACCGGGTATCTCCCTGAACTGGCGCCGAACCTCATTAACAACTTCAAATGCAGCTTTACCTACTGCTTTCATGGTAACTGCACAGAAAATAAATGGCAGTAATCCACCGATGAACAGGCCTACTAATACTAACGGGTTTTCAAGACTAAGAGCACCTGGTTCCAATTCTACTTTATGTGTAAAATCGGCAAATAGAGCCAGTGCACCCAGACCAGCAGAACCGATGGCATATCCTTTTGTTACAGCTTTGGTAGTATTACCCACACTATCCAGGGCATCCGTAATTTTCCTTGTAGACTCTGGCAACTTAGCCATTTCTGCAATACCGCCCGCATTATCTGTTATCGGGCCGTATGAATCAAGAGCAACAATAATACCTGTGGTTGAGAGCATTGCTGCTGCTGCTATGGCAATACTGTACATACCTTCAATTTCATTACCTGAAAAACCTCCTCCAACATAAAATGCTCCTAAAATACCCAAACAGATAACGATCACAGGAGCGAATGTGCTCTCAAAACCTACTGAGAGACCGGTGATAATGTTTGTACCGGCTCCGGTCTGTGAAGAATCCGCTATGGATTTTACTGGCCTATAAGACATTGAAGTGTAATATTCCGCTATAACGACCATCATAATCATGATGACTATACCGACAAGTGCTGAATAAAAGAACTGCAGATCGCCCATAAGCATATTAGTAATAAAGTAGAAGGCCACTAGACTGATCAAAGCAGATGCAATTATACCTTTATAAAGGGCTTTCATGATCTTTTCATCATCGCCGATCTTAACAAAGAACACTGCAATAATTGATGCGACTATTGCAGCAGAACCAAGCATTAACGGATAGAGAATAGCATTTGGGTACTGGTCAATGATCAGTACGCCAAGAAGCATAGATGCCAGTGCTGTTACTACATAGGTCTCAAACAGGTCAGCTCCCATACCAGCGCAATCGCCTACATTATCGCCTACATTATCTGCGATCACACCTGCATTTCGAGGATCGTCCTCGGGAATACCTGCTTCAATTTTACCTACCAGGTCTGCACCCACATCAGCTGCTTTGGTGAATATACCACCACCGACCCTGGCAAATAAGCTTATCAGACTGGCTCCGAACCCGAACCCTATTACCATATCAACACTTCCAGGTGATCCGCCGAACACTATGAATAGACCGCTTGTTCCCAGCAGTGCCAGCCCGACCACTGCAAAACCGGTAACCGCTCCACCTTTGAAAGCTACTGACATGGCCTCTTTTAGTCCTTGTTTGGCTTTATTAGCTGTCCTGACATTAGCACGGACCGAAACGTTCATGCCTATATATCCTGCTAAGGCAGAAAATATGGCACCTACTAAAAACCCTATAGTGGTCTTTATATTCAACCCATTTTCTGTAGGTAGTGCTATGAACATTACAATAGTTAGTATCACTGCCACTATAGCAATGGTCCTGTATTGACGGTTCAGATAGGCCATAGCGCCTTCCTGAATGGCGTTGGCAATTTTTTGCATTTCTTTTGTCCCTGGTTCGTTCTTAAGAACGCTGCTGGCAAATATGGCAGCAAAGGCTAGACTGAGTAATCCTGCGAGAGGGGCAAGGTATAATAACGTTGAATATTCCATTTATATCATCCTTTACAATAAATATCATCAATTTTTTAAATTGTTCTATTTTGCATTTTACTTTAATAATTATAATTTTTAACTATATATACTTTATAAAAACACATTTTCAGTAAATGCAACCGAAGGGAGCATTTTGTTCCTGTATATATTTTATAAAAATATATCTCAAGTAAATCCGACCGAATGGAGGATTTTCTTGTAAAATAAATTTTTTGTTTTTTAATGGAATACATATAATAAAAAACTAACGGATTCCATTGGAGTTAAGGTCAATAAGTAGCCTCTCTTGAAACACTCTAATGTCGGTCTTTTATTAATCTGTAAACTTCCAAAATTTTTCCTGAAATAGTTTTTCTAATAAGACCAGAGTCAACGCATGTCAAAAGGTATAGCTCAAATTCTCCAGCTATCCACATTCCAGGGTAGAGTGTTGGTAAAGAATGTTCCCACCCCCATTTTTTTAAAAGCTGCAGACTTTCCCTGCGTCCATAGTTTAATCTTACTGGAATACCGCAATCAACAAGAATAGCATCTACAGCTGTGTTTTGACCCAACGGTTGTATTTTTGATTTTTTCAACACCGAATTGTATCCCTTTTCCATGATTTCCTTTTTTTGCTCAGGCCACTCTTTTCCGCTTAGGTCCAATTTTCTTAAAAAATTGCCAATTGGATTTGCTCTTTCAGTATCGGTCGCTAAAATAGCTTCAATAGTCCCCACAAATGCAAATCTGCTAAGATAAATCTGTTCAAACATTTTTTCATTCTTAGAACTTTCGAATATTACAGGTTGATGAGCTTCTAATTGAACACCGCTAATTTCCATACCAGGTTCAAATATATCTCCGCAATCTTCCATTACCCAATCAACGACGCCCGCAGTAACTCTGTTTATCATTTTTCCTTTCTTTATCTTGTATTATATTTTCCTTATTTAATAAACTTCCCAGATATTTTATGCCGAGCCCCCACGATTTCGTTGAACATCGTATATCCGAACTTGGTTCGGATATCCCCACGATTTGGCGATATATCCGTACAGAATTCGCATATACATCCTGCTGGTCGAATATCTTCAATCATCATCCCCTCCTCCTTTTTCTGTAAGCTATCCAGCGGACTTTTTATCTTCCTTTAACCCTATCTAATATAAATCCATTCTTTTCGAGTACTTTGATAATTTTCTGATGATTGAGAGATGGAAGTTTAGGCATAAGCCTCCACTGTTAAAGTATATTCTAAAATCCCTTCCTCTGTTGGTATCATTTCACCGTGCTTTCTTAAGCTCTCTATGTATAACTCAATAGCTTCCTTTGCCATATCTATTGCCTCGTCTATTGTTTCCCCATATGTGACACAGCCAGGAAGAGATGGAACCATTACTGTATAACCACCCTCAAATTCTTTTCTTAATAGAATTCTATAGTTTAATACTTTCATATTATTATCTTACTCACTTTCCGCAGGTAAATTTTGAAAACAAATCTTTTTTTAAAAACATTAAATAATGCTGGATGATTGTGGTTTTCGATATTTTTAGACAAAAGTTTCGAAAAGATGCATGTCTATTTTCTGCCGAATTTGGCAAATTATATGTTTAAAACATGTCTTTTATGCATTCACAATATAAATATAATATTTCAGAAATATACAAAACCACTATCAGCAAAAATTATCAAAAATTTTCAGATACCTGCGGAAAGTGAGATCTTATGTTGTTTATTGCATTAAATATTTTGTATATTATTTATATATAAGTACACTCTAAACGACCTGTAGTTTCTTTTATCGGTCAACCCACCCCATAAAACCCTCTCGATCACAATCCAATCCGACCTCAGTCATCAATCCTCGCGATCTGTGCAGTCACTATACCCCGGACTTAAGTCCAAGGCCTGTTTATGAACCTCAGCCTTTCGGTTTTCTATCTTGTCCGGCAATATAATTTTCAACAATTTTCCAACCATGTCCAACACTTCCATGATAACAACTTGGTGTCCAGAGACTTTTTTACACCACTTTTTAAGTTTAAGGAACTTCCTTTCGTAATATCCTCCTACTCCTTCCTTAATTCTCTTTGTAATAAATCTTACGGAATACTTTAGAGGAAATTGAATAACCAGATGTATATGATCCGGATTTACTGCCACATCAATAATTCCTATCCGTAATTTAATCTATTAGTAACTCAATATATCTATATTATGGCAATTCCTTTACAATGCCCAAGAACTAAAACCGGATCATGTATAGGTAATAAATGTCCAATGTATATAGTGGAGTGGCGTTCAAAAGAAGAATATTGTATAATAGGTTACTACCCTGCCAGTGAAAGGAAAAGTAGGGGTAAACCTATCATTGACGATTATGCCAGAGGCATATTAGGTGAGAAAAAAACCAGGATCACGCAAGCACCCGTCTTGCTTGATCAGGAACATAATGAATATGGAAGACATTCAGGATGATTATGAAAAAGAATTATAGGATCAAAAATGATATGATCACACCATAGACATCCTCACCAATTCCGCAAGATCAATGGTCTTTATACCTATATCAGAAAGGTTCCTGATACACAAAGGACATGCAGTTACCACATAGTCCATACCTTGAGGTATATTTGCAGCAAGGTCTTTTGTTATTGTACTTGATAATTCGGGATATCCTAACCTGACACCACCTCCACCTCCGCAGCATCCTGCCTTCTCCCTGGAATACTTCATCTCCACAAGAGTACAGATATGACTAATAACTGTCCTGGGAGCATCATAGAGTTTATTGAACCTACCCAGATGACATGGGTCATGGTAGCTTACTGTAATATTAAGTCTCTTTAGCGGTAGTTGCTCAAGTCTATCTGATAGAAATTCGCTAAGGTGGATAACATTAAATTCATACTGTCCCTTGAACATAGCATAGCATCCGGCACACTCAGTAATGACCGTATGTGCCCCTGCTTTTTTTATCTGGTATGAATTATGCTCTATTAGTTCAGATGCATCCATACCGAGTCGAAATATAGGTGACCCGCAGCATTTCTCATCTTCCAGCAGCCCTACACTAAACTGCTTCAGGACCGAATATATGGCAGCAGTAGTCTCTTGCTGTCTATATGAGGCAAGACATCCCACAAAATAAATATGATCAAAAGATCCCGTATCAATCGGAATATCAAGCCAGGATGTCCTGGGTGATTCATCTCCCAGTGAATTTCCTGACCCTGATACACGTTTCATCATCTCTATCTGGTGAGGAGCTACGTGTCCCATATCCATAAGTTCACGTCTAACAACCCGTGTCATTTCCAGTGGATCTGCGCCGGATGGGCATTCGCTTACGCACTGATGACAGGTTGTACAGGTTAGAAAACCATCGATCATCCCCCGGGATATCTCAAGACCACAAGTACATCCCGATGCCATTAACATCCTGCCCCTGGGACCTGAGGATTCCCAGCCCAGTACTTTTTGGGAAGGGCATACTGTACGGCAACGCCCGCATTTAACACACTTGATAATATCCTTCAGGTACTGTTTCATTCGAGTCCGACCTTTTGGGGATTCATTATATTATAAGGATCAATTGCCTTTTTTATCTGTTTCATCACATCAAGTCCCCTGCCGTGTTCCTGTTTCATATATGTCCCCCTTACACAACCAATACCATGTTCTCCTGATACCGTACCCCCATTTCGAAGAGCAGCCCTGTGGATATCATCAGCCACCTGCTTTAATTGTTCATACTGGTACTTATCCAGTATATCAATAGCCATACCAGTGTGTAAGTTACCATCTCCTGCATGACCATAGGTCATGATCGTAATATTGTAACGTGAAGAGATCGAACGTATATCTTTAAGCATTACCGGGATAGCAGATAGAGGTACTGCAATATCCTCGCCTATATAGACCCTGGTCTTATCAGGATATAATCGTGTCATCACAGCACCTACCAGGCGTCGTGCCTTCCATATTTCTTGCTGCTCCAAAACAGAACCGGCAATATTTATATCAAAGGCTCCTAATGCCCGGCAGCAGTTGGCAATATCTACTGCATCAGGATCTATACTACAAGATGTGCCGTCTACTTCAATAAGCAGCAGGGCTTCACATTCAGGAATATCCAGGTCAGGGTCATATATATTAAGTGCCTGTATTGTTGTACTATCCATCAGTTCACAGGCCGAGGGTACAATTCCCTGGCTCATTATAGCAGGGACGGCCCTGCCTGCTGCCTCAAGATCATTGAAATGGGCAAGTACTACTTTTCTGGCTTCTGGTATAGGATGTATCTTTAACCTGGCTGCGGTAATAATTCCAAGCGTGCCTTCAGACCCTACCATAAGTGCGGTAAGGTCATATCCTGATGCGGATTTCATAGTCATGGATCCTGTTTGGATAATCTCACCGTCCGGAAGCACAATTTCAAGGTCCAGTACATATCGGGTGACTGTCCCGTATTTGACCGAGCGCATACCGCTGCCGCCATTAGCAATAAATCCGCCCAGTGTACACATTTCACTGCTGCCAGGGTCGGGAGGGAAGAAAAATCCGTACGGTTCAAGGGCACTGTTAAGCCGGGCATGAATAAGACCGGGTTCGACCAGTACCTGGAGGTTCGGGATATCTATCTTTTGTAGTTTGTTCATACGACTCATATCAAGTACTATTCCACCGCTTATTGGTACAGCACCACCTGATAGGCCCGTACCTGCACCTCTGGGTACTATGGGTATACGATATCGGGATGCAAGTTTTACTATGGCTGATACTTCTTGCGTAGAATGAGGCATAACGACATAATCAGGAGTTGAACTGATATATGAAGCATCATGTGAATAGCAGTATAATTCTGCCGGGTCCAGGCTAACGCGATTTAAAGTGACTATGCCCTTGATTTCATCGAATATATCCACTAATAAGCCCCTGGATGAAATATTAATAATTAAATCAAATTCCGGTCCACAGGCATTTTTTATATGATCCGATCACCATTTTTACTTCAGAATCAATGATCCCTTCAATCGTAGAAAACCTATCAATAAAACTCTGCATTTCAATAACCGAAGGGAACATTGCCTCGCACATAATGTTGAACTTTGTATTAACGCGATACAGGGCGATAATTCTTTCATGATCATTTAGCAGTGCTTCGACAACTTTTTCAAGGCAGATATCATCCACTTCCATGTTGATAAAAGCTTTGACACATTTTTCAGCTTCCTTGCAATTAAGAAGTAAAATAAACCCATCAATGATCCCCTTTTTGACCATCTCATTGATCCGGCGCCTGATAGTACCTTCACTGACATCGATCTTATTGGCAATATCTACATTACTTATTCTTGCATTCTCACTAAGTATACCAATGATCTTCATATCAAGATTATCGATCTGCAAATTATCCAGTAGATCACCGCATGACTCCTTTCTCCAGCATTTGATCCCATCATTATTCATTATTACCTAACTGTCATAATGATATAAATACATTTTGTGTCGAGATTCGTAAATTCCATACGAAATGTTTATATGGGGTTGATGATAATATACTAATCAATCTAATATAGGTGATATTATGGACGAATATAAATGGTTTCTAAAAGATGAAGTTGTAGATACTGGAATGTGTACATTATGCGGTGCATGTGCGGCAGTATGCCCTAATGACCGTATAGAGTTCACCGGGAGCGGCCCCGTATTAAAGGAAGAATGTCCGAGAAATGGACAGGGAGCCTGTAAAGATGTATGTCAGCGTATAGTGACATTTGCTTCTAAGATCGGGCCTAATATATTTGGGTTTAAGGCAAAACCACCTGCACTGCTTGGACAGTATGAGCTTCTTGTATCTGCACGTGCAACTGATGCTGCAATTCTCGAAGCTGGCCAGGACGGCGGTGCCGTAACTGCTCTGTTGTCATACTGTATAGACCAGGGATTGATCGACGGTGTGGTTACCACTGGTGAGGTTGGAAAACCGAGTTCTGTAGTGGTCAGATCAAAGGATGAACTGCTCAAGAGCGCAGGCTCAACATATTCAGCAATTCCCGTACTTTCTGCGATCAAACAGGCAGAAGATATAACCAATGCTGCTGTGGTCGGGCTGCCGTGTCATGTATATGGGATAAGAAAAACACAATTCTTCCCGGGTATGATGGCACATGGTTATGAGGTAGGCGAGAACGGCGAGAAGATAAAAGTGCCCAACATTGCTTACGTTATCGGATTGTTCTGTACGGAGAACTTTAATTATGATATCCTGGGGGGCTTTTTGGCAGAAAAAGGAGTGGATATTGAAACAGTCACCAGAGCACAGATACACCTGGATGAACTGGTCGTGACCACTGATAAAGGTACATTTGAGTTCGATCTTAATGATCTATGGAATGCAGGCTGCGTCCAGGACGGATGTGTAATATGCAGGGATGCAGTCTCAAAACTTGCTGATATCTCAGCCGGGTACATGGGTTCAGGCAAGGGATGGACCACGCTCATGGGAAGGACCCAAAAAGGTGTTGAACTGATCAAGATGGCAGAACAAGCAGGATATATCGAGACTGAATCGAATATCGATCTTCACAGGATCGAGGAGTTTGCCGGTCTTAAGATGCAGCGGTTCAAGTGGGAATTAAAGAGGCGTCTGGATGAAGACAAGAAGGTCAAGTTCTACTGGGCATCTGATTATCCTGGCGTTATGGGCGAGACAAAGGGAACATTCTTTGTTAAGATTAAGACCAATGCCGGACTGACTAATGCAGATAGTCTGGCAAGTGCAGCAGAGCTGGCTAATAAGTACGGCGATGGTACGGTTGAGATCACTACCAGACAGAGTGTGGAGATACAGGGTGTTCCGGGTCCCAATGTAGATAAACTTATGGCAGAACTCTATTCAAAAGGAATGGCAACAATAGGAATGGGGTATGTATTGTCGTGTGTAGGTAGTGAATACTGTACAGAAGGGCTGGTTGAGACTAAAAAACTCGCCGGTGAGCTTACCATGGCATTTGCACAAAAACTTACACCACATAAAATGAAGATCAGTATTTCCGGATGTCCGAATGCATGCAGCAGACCAACCCGTCACGATATTGGTCTCATAGGACAGGTACGTCCGGAACTCGACCCTGAGAAATGTAATGGATGCGGCCGATGTGCCGAACTGTGCAGGGTGGATGCTATTTCAATAGTACTTAAGAAGGCCCAGATCGATAAGGATAAGTGTATATCCTGCGGCTGGTGTATCAGGGGCTGTCCAAGCGAGGCTATGATCGAAAAAGAGCGTGGATATTCCATGTGGATAGGCGGAAATGATGCACGAAGACCTGCAGACGGGATCTTGTTGAAATCGTTCTGTACACAAGAGGAAATACCTAAATTGATCGATGCAGTTGCTGGTACGTTTGTTAAATACAGGACAAAACCGGGTCGAGAGAGACTTGGAAATGTCATGAAACAGGTAGGAACAGGCAAGTTCATTAAAGAGGTACTGGATCTGGTGTGATCTGCCGGTTTAATAAGAGGAAATCATAAATGTAAAATCCACATGGGGCACAGCTTTCTATCCTGCCGGAGAGCATACTTATAAGCATAAGAGTATTTGTGCTAAAGTGCTCTCTGTGCCCTCTGTGGTTATCATTTGTCCTTAAAGGCACTGTACCATTTTCCAGTTATTTTTCAGACACAGATTTTTGTAGATATCACCTTAACGATATTATTATAATTCTGCTGTAGGTTTAATAATTTCAAAATCCTTTTGATTAATAATTTCCTTCTCTATCAGATCTATATCACATGATATCAACAATATATTATTATTCTGTATACTACTCATTTTTATTTCTTCAATAAAGCCATTTACAATCCCAAAACTCTTGGTATCAACAAGATATTTAAGATCATCTATAAATAAAATAATATTATTGGCTTTATTATAATATGATTGAATGGTCATACCAATTTTTAATAAATTTGTTGTACATACACAATTTGGAATATCGATACTCTCATTTGTTAACCATATTAATGGAAGATGATCCTCTTTCATCGCTTTTCTAATCTCTTTAGGATGTTTTTTAGACATACAGATACCTTTAAAACCACGTTTTATCATATACCTGAAAACTTCAAATCCCTTCACAGCAGTTGGTTCGATGATCAGGTAATTAGTGGCTGATTGTAAATTATATTTATATGTTGTAGCTCTAATATCAGTATATATCACCAAGTACATACAAATTTTCAGACTATCAATAAAATAAATACCCTTAACAATATAAGCATGTGATACTTGTTGTTCGAACATGATATCCGATACCTTTTCCACTATCGTATTCTGATCCACATTCTTAGGAATTCCAAATGATATACTAATATCCAAAAGTTCGCTGAAAGTATTTATTAATGAATTGATATAGATATTTCCTATTTCACTGAATACTGACTGCATTACTTCATTATCTATTGTGGTATTATGCTGCATTAATTCTTTTGTTATTTCAAAGGCATCCTGCTTATTAATCAGCAGGCTAACACAGCCTTTATTACCTCCTATAAAATTATAATAAACTCCAATACAATCCGTATTGATATAATCCGTTATATCCGAAGGTGGAATTACACTAACGTCCGGGATAGAAACCTTCACTGTTTTATTTGTCATTTTAGATAATGCCTGAATACTCCCTTTTATACCATTCTTAATAAGATCCTTCATAATAGTACGTGCTGTGATAACCTCTTGTTGCATTTCTTCAAGTACATTACTCTTAATACATTTTTCTGTTACAATACTGACCATTTCATTATCAAAAGGCTTTGTAATATATTCACATGCACCTGCTTCGATAGCTTCGAACATACGGGCATCCTGCAGATCCGCAGTGCACACAATGATCGTAGCATTGGGGTCCCGGGCCATGATCTCCTTTATTGCTGTGAGTCCATCCTTTTCTGGCATTAAAAGGTCCATAAGGACAAGATCAGGTCTAATCTCAAAATACTTTTTAACACCATCGTTTCCATCAACTGCTTCACTGACATGATGACCGTTCTCTTTCATGATGTCAGAAAGTATCGTTCTTGTAAGAATGGTATCTTCAACTACTAAAACTTCAGCCATAATCTCCCCCTCTATAATTATATTATAAATATATCACAATTTCGGTATCCACTTCAAATTTAAGGGTAATAGAACAAAATCCTCCGTGTTCTCTGTGATCTCTGTGGCTATCATTTTTGCCCTATGATTTGAAGTGAATACCAGATATTCAGGCAGCGTATCCACGTTTATCTGTAGTAAATTTAAGTTTAGCAATTAAAAATGTAACAGTCATGATTATATAATATCAAAAAAGTTTTTAAACAATTACTAATACATACCATAAAGGTAGGTTAAGATGACTTTTGTTTACCAGGATACTGTACCTTTAACTGTTCAAAGCAATGTCATAGATGACATAAACCATTTTCTCAATGTAATAGAAAAGATTCTCCCTCTTGAAAATGAATCTTTTGAATTAAACAACCTGGTCAAGCAAAAAGAAAAAAATTATTATAAAAAAACTACAGTGATGGAAGCCTTCCATAGTGATTTTGCCCAAACTATTGAAACCCTGTCAAAAAAATATAATATCGATCCTGTTGAACAATGCAAGGATACTTTGAATGAGTCTGCTACTAACTGCATATATGGACAAAGAACCCGGTTGAAAGCAGATCTGGATCAATTTGTTAAACACTCGAAAAATGAAATTTCCCTAATGGCAGAAAACATCCGCAGTGAACTTGAATCATTCTTATGGTCAGGAGTGTACGGAGCAAGTAGGATGCATCTTATTTTAGGTCGCACTGATAAAGTAACAGGCAATATTACGTTTAATCTCAATGGACTTACTTATACGTATGAAACTGTTTATGCTGACGTTCCATTGAAAATTAAGAAGTTTATCAATGAAATATCTTTCCCTGTTCACTCAAAAACGGGTTTGATCCATAAGGAAGAACGGATCACACAACTTGATATTTCCGAATATATCATTACCAGGATATATGATGGTGAGGACTTCCAGTTAGATATGAAGAATAAAAAAGGTACAAAAAAGATCAATATCACAATACCCGGTGATATAAAGGATGTTAGTATAGTCTATATTGCTGAGGAAGTTTGCAATATCATGGCTGATGAAGATCTGTCATCCATGATCAACTTTAACAAACTTGAAAAGCTTAAAAACCTGGTATATGAATATTTGAAAAATGATAAAAAAATTATTTTAAAAACATTGGTCAATGTAGAAATTGATGAAAAAGATGCTATCACCAATCATGAGATATTTGATTGCGTAAAGATCATTGCTTCTTCGTACGGGGAAATAATCAACGAGATATTTGATCATGGATTTTCCAGACAGGAGATTATTATAAAGGAGATCTTTGAGGACGGGACACGTAATGAGCTATTTATTAGTGTGGATGAGATCTCAAGTAGACTTTCCGCATTAGGTGGAGATGGGCTGGAACTTAAAGATCTGTTAAACCTTTAAGTATGATAGGGTGTTAAATTGTTCTTTACTCGACCTTTTCAACCAGAGGATTTCAATGATATTATCAAGATAGAGTGGGAGATCTTTAAAGAACACGACCCTTATATATATATGGAACCGTATGAAACGGTTTCAGATGGCTTTTATGTGGCAGTTGATCAGCATGAAATAGTAGGTTTTGTCGTAGGCTTTATTTCCATGCCAGGAAAAGGGCGGATCTTTACCCTGGCAGTAAGAGAGA
>Ga0255426_10022_pt1 | contig 35357 bp, 25 predicted proteins | sample ANMaggSeSYBR02J9_FD_182666 | JGI IMG/M metagenome (GOLD analysis project Ga0255426, IMG submission 182666) | Sediment cell enrichment communities from methane seep in Santa Monica Basin, California, United Staets - ANME aggregate JGI... | ecosystem: Environmental > Aquatic > Marine > Cold seeps >...
TTAAGGAGCTTCCAGGAATATAAGGGAGATTGTTTCCTGAGTCCCTGATAATTGGAGAGTCAACACCGCCTATCTGCATTGACTCCTGAGAACCTCCTATATGCATACCTGTTTTGAGAATAATTTTACCCCGAAAGAACACCTTTCCCAAGAAAACCCTTTGCCCGCTTTGACCCATGATAAAAATCTCCTCTACAATTTAGTCTTTGCCGCCACAATATTTGTGATAAGCTACGATCGCTTCGACAAAATCGCAAAACCGATCGTAATCATTTCCATCCTTAACAACATCAAACAACGGATTTATAACCTCAAAAAAAGGGGTTATCGCCCGTCGTTGTTTTGCCTTTGCATTCGCGAGTAATGGCTTTAACATTAGTATCTGAGGAATAATTTTAGATTTAAATGTGTTATCAGCCCCAGACTCTGCCCTGATACGACTTGCAGAGGCTTTTATGTTCAACAATGATCCATAAAACCGTCTCAACTGAGCTGTCTTTAGTCCAACATTATAGCTCGCAAGTATCCGGCCCAGTGCATAGCTGCATGCGACAAGCTTTTCGCCGTCAAGGATATCCGTAAGTTTTTCACCTTCGGTATAGTTCTCGAATATTTTTGCCTTGATATCCTTTTCCGTGTTAAGGTTCCATTGTTTTAAAAGCTTATCTTCCATTGGTTCTGGATTCATCTCTTTTTTCCTCCTTCTTTCATCAACAATATTGCCCACGATAGCGGAATGTGAAGTGCGGACAGCATACGGGGTGTGGCAAGGTGAAGATGTTGATCGTAAAGATCATACATAGACTCTTTTGTATCTTCTTCGATTATACGTTGCAATTCTTCTCTTTGCTTTTGCAAAAGCCATGCAATTTTAGGCAGGTAGATAAGACCGTCTGAATACCACACTTCAAGCATGTTCAAGACGTTATGCATAAAACCGCTACGGCGCTGGAGTACATTATTCGCAGTAAATATTTTTAAAGGTTTAACAATGAATTTTTCAACTTCATCTTCAACTCTTTGTAACTCTTTGATAAATCGTTTTCGCCTGAAACTCAACTTCAGCCTGGAAGGTTCGGACGAATACTTCAGGATAAACTCCTTATCGAGTCTATATTTAAGAGCTGCTTTGTATTCCGTAAAAAACGGCGTAACAGAATCCTTTCTGAGACACTCTCCATTTCTAAAAATGGGGCATCTAATCCATTCCTTTCGACAAAACCAGCATGGATCACGATTTTCTTTGGAATGATTCAGGGCTGCTAATGATAAATCTGCCATCTTGCTTACAGGAAATTTAGGCTTATGGATAGTAAAACCGGCGCTGAGCCCGAGGTCAATATTTTGGCAGGTATATTTTCCAAAAGCTTCGCCTATGCATAGTGAAAGTTCGGCAATATCATTCCATGTGCCAAGGGCAAAAAGATCATCTCCTCCGGCATAGATTACGTGGATTAATCTTTTCTTTTCCCTTTGTTGAATTCTATCTGGCTTGAAAGTAGATTCCAGATAAAGTTTAAAGAAGTAGTTGAGGTTTCGTGAAAATGATGAGACTTTTTCAAGAGTGGCATTCCCATAAAACCCTTTATACAGAATTTTTCCTATATTATCCGCATCCATTCTCAATGCGCCTATGAGTTTTGCTCCTTCCGCGGAATTTGCCAGGTGTTCGAGCATAGCGGGATGTTCATCTGAAAGAGATTCAATCTCATCTCTTAGCCATTGTTTCTCTTGAGAATCCTCGCTTTTTTTCAGCCTGGCCTTAAATTCCTTCTCTTTTTCTTCAATTTGCTCACGGACATTCTTTAGCAACATCTCATTTTTTACTATATAGTTTCTGGCAAATAAAATATTCTCTGAGATAGCAAGGTCATCATGAAAATCTTTTCTGTCTTCAAAAATGACCCAGGCGCACTGCAAATCACTCCTTTTCTTATCTGAAAGAAAGTAGAAAGTATCCTCAACCTTTATTTGAGAAGAGCGATTAATGTTTTTCTCAGAAATATAGATATATTTTGTCTTCGGAATAATCGTTCCAAGGCGTACCAACTTGTCACAGAATGCACACCACAGACTTTTTTCATGCTCTGCTTCTTTTTGACCAGCTTGAAAAGTAAAGTCCTTACCGCATATCTCGCAACGCTGAAAGCCAGGATCCTCTTTATCTACAAATGGAAGCTCACCTCTCTGAATAAGTGAGTCGAATTTCATGTTTTTCTTTATGAAAGATTCAGTCGAAATCTTATTAAGCAGCTTTGAAATGTCGCCGTTTATATCGCTGTCCGACGTCTCTAAGGATGTAAGGACAAGATTTAACCTGCCGTTGAATTCTTCAGACAGCCATAAATTCATATCGCGGTCGATATTATCCAGCAATTCTTTGTGGTTTGAAGGTTTGCTTGATAGAATCTTTACATTACCGCCGCCATTTATAAGACCATTAACTTGATGCAGGTTAAAACTGTTTATTACACGATTAACTGCGTGACTACATAGAAGTTCGATAAAAAAAGAGCGGGATCGAAGGTTTTTTAGAGCTCCTCGCGAAACAATGTTATAAATAAATTTTTGTATTCCGGATAGATCAATGTTTATTATCAGGTTCCCCTGTTCATGTTTAAGTGTTTCCCTGTTTAATCTTACAATGGCTTTGGCGCCCATTATTTTGTACATATCAAATATTGAGATAGTACTGTCTCCATCAGCAGGTACGGTTCCGCCAAATTTTTCGAGCAAGAATAAGAGACTGTTTACAGGAAGGCCGGCAAGATAATCGTCATTAAAGCTGTGATGTTGAATAAGTATTTCGTGACAGGTTTTTGATCTGACCTCATCAAGGCGAAAGTTCTTCATCTTGATCGGATATATGATCTCAGATGTCAGGCTATAGGGGGGCACATAATAAATATCCGCCATTTCATCTATGTCGATGAAGCCTACTTGATCGAAAATTGATCGAAGGTATGAAACATTTTTTCTTAAAAACCACTCACGAACTTTTTGCAATCCCTCTATAAGGATAGCCTTTAAGACAGGTTCAATACGATTCATATCCACCTCTTTATATTGAGACAACTTCTCAAAAGCTGACAGTCATTTCCATTCAACCACCAGCTATTTCACCCAACATCTTCCCCTCCCGCATAATCTCCTTCATAGCAAAAAACTTACAAACTCTTTTTTATACAACATTAACCGGCTGCGGCTACGGAAAGAGCTTCAGGTGTGATCGAATTCAAAACAGGAAACTGTTTGAGTGCATTAGATATCGTTAAGAAAGAACATTGCAGAATATTGTCAAAAGGTTCGATAGTACTCGTCAAGCCGTCACTATTGTTTTCATCCATGGCAAGTTCTTTTTTTACGATATCTTATGCGTGAGTTTTTCCTGGTTTGAATTCGATTACACCTGAAGCGGCTATATTTTCAAAAAGCAATTGTCCTGTCTCCTCGTATAGCTTTTAACTTGCATAATATGTGAAATTCAAGGTCTTTGCCAAGACGATTTTTTATATATCCGGCAACTGCCTTAATCCAACAAGCTGAAGCAAACCGTCAAGGTCATCTCTTGTAGACCAGAGCACAGCCTTTTCAAACATCAATGCTTCTGCTTCTTTAGTAAAACCATCATGGGCAAAAAACCAGACTCTCATTGTTTCAAGACCTTCTCCTTCCGCTTCCTTCAAAGCCTTGGCTTTTCGGAGAAGTGATTCCACCTCAAGATGGCCTGTTTTTCGGCCATGCCACCACTTGCTTTCACATATCCAGTGCTCTTTTGCCGCTGCTGCTTCAACATCAATTTCCATCTCTTTTGCTGCTCCAAGTCTGGTTCGATGTCTTATATATATGAAACGCCAGGGCAATGTTATATCCTCATTGCTGTGAAAAAACCTGCCTGGGAGGGTTTTGCGCTGACCATTCCACAAAACCTGCGCCATGTATACTTCAGCAAGATATCCAAGATGGTCATGAACACGGCGTCGAAGAGTCTGATAGTGCCGGACAAGCTCTTTTTGCACCCTGGCACGATCATGACCCTCAACCTCAATCCTCCCCCACACCTTCAAGAATTCAAGCAATATCGGATCATCTATCTTTCTGAACCAGCCTCCAAGTTCCATGTATTGGAGAAGATCGCCCCTGGAAAGCTTTACCAGCACATCCCGGATGGTCTCAATGGGCACAAGCTTTCCTTCACGGTCGGCAAGCTCTTTCTGTATTCTGTCAAGATCAAGCCGGTCTCCTTCTTCTAAGGCGGAAAGATAGAGTATCCATTTGGTGATTTTGTGTTCATTGATTCTTTCTATCCATTTTGTTACCTGGTCATTCAGTTCTGCCCAGATAAAGCCAGAGGAAAGATCTACTGCGAGGATTTCGTTTAATGTTTCTTCGCTGGCAATTGGTTTGCCCTGCTCTGCTGCCTGCTGGATTACTGCTGTAATATAGAACGGGTTTCCGCCGCACCGATCTGCTATTATTGGCAGCATTTTTTCTTCTGTTTCTGTTTTATGATAGTGAGAAGCATTAAACGCCAACTGCGCTCCCCAATAGTTTGTCATCTGTTCTATGGGATGGCTGCGAAATCTTCCAAAGAGAGATCCTCTTCCGAGTATCTCTCTTGCCGGTATGCTCATGGCTGATCCTGTCACAAAATGAGGGCAGGTAGGTGATTCAACGGCTTCCTGCATGTAGCCGACTATATCAAACTTGTATTGAGGGAGGCGGGTGTTTTGGAACTCGTCCAAAAACATGATGATGGCGCTTTCATCCCAGTCTGAAACACGGCGGGGAAGCCACAATGCCCACTCTTCAGGCATGGTGACATCCTTCTTTAAAAGTCCGTCATACACGTTCAAAGCGCCTTGAAGACCTTCGGTTATGTTAAGGTTTGTTTTAATAAGCTTAATCAGATCGTTTCTTGCAACTCCTTGTTTAGACAGAATACCAGGTTCTCTTAAGCGAAAGGCTGTATACCATCTGAGAAAATTCTCCACGTATTTTGTAGAAAAATCCCAACGATCTGCCACAGTATCTTTGAAACTATAGTACACAGGGACTACTGAGGCATTTTCGTCCTGGTAGTTATCCTGTCCGAAAAAAAGCCTGTTCACGACACGCTTGAATATCTCAGTCTTTCCCATGCGCCTCTGCCCTAAAAGGACAGTGGACATAGTCCTGCGAGTTATGGCGTCAATAGCAGCATTATAGAGATATTCTAAATGTTCCTCCCTGTCTGTGTATACATCTTCAGAAACAAGCGGCCGGATTGCCCATCTGTATTTTGTTAAAAAATTGTCTTTGTCTATTTTCATGCTAAATCCCATGGCTCATCGTGGATTTTCACAGATTATTAAAATACACCTATCTTCCTATACCGATATTAAAGATCAATATCTTCTTTCCCTGTACCAGCCGTTCTTGCGGCGTGCATAATTCACCCACTGTTGTTTTAGGGTCAAAAATCATTACGTATCCTTCATTAACACGCTCGGTTAAAAGATATTTGCTGCAAAGCTGATCAATCGCCTTTTGCGCAGTTCTTTCAAAGCTCGAACGATTTATTTTGGTCTCAATAATGTATTTTCTGCCTTGATAGGTCAGCAGGATATCAATTCTACCTAATCCGGTTGAAACTTCAAAACTAAGTTCCCCTTTTCCTTGTTCCACAAACTGATACAGCCAGGCAGTAAGCAAAAATTGTCCTGTCTTTTCGTATGGCTTTTGGCTTGCATAAAAGGCATTTACACCTATCTGCATGATGTATTCCTCAAAATCAGAAAGGATGGCTTCCATGTTCAGAAGTCCGTCAGGTCTAAAGTAGCCCCGAACAGATACATCCACAATTGCCCCGGATTCCCGAAAAAAGGTCTTGGTAAACCTTTTTTTATAGACAGGGTTGCTTACCCTGATATTTTTTCCTTCCGTCTTGATCAAACCATGTGTCAAAAGAAGGGATTGCTCCTCATCGCCAGGGATGTATTCAACCCCATCAAAAACAATATTTATAAAAGTCTCTTTGTATTGTTTGGCCTTTTCCGAGATATTATCAAAATGGCTGTTTTCTTCATACAAAAGAATTTCAACGGCTTTTTCCACATCTTCAGCAGTAATCGGATCTGTGGTTTGCGGTTTTATATCAACTGTCAGAATAGTTCCAAGCCGGTTTACCAGCCAGGGCTGTCCGGCTGTTTCATCAAATACTTTTTTTACAGATTCTTCCGTAAAGACCTGGTTTGTCTCTTCTGTGTATTGAGCATAAAGATCACGGACATTTTTCAGGGTAAATGGGGGGAGTTTGACCTGATCTGCAATGTTAAAAGGGGAGACACCGCCTACAATCAGTTTGGTGATGTTGCGTATGCCAACTAAACCTACGGAATATAGAGCTTTATCTGTACGTTCTTTATATTTTTGATACAGCTCTCTTAAAGTTGTCAGAAAATTTTCCAGTTCGTTTATTGGAATGCCATCGAATTCGTCTATAAAGATAACAATTTTTTTGAATTCAATTATACGGTTTAATTCCTCAAACAGTTCACTTAATGAGATATGATCTGTCAGATTATGAGAATCCAGGCATACCTTTACAGCATCCCGTTTCGAGCAGTTTACAGCATTCAGTCTGTTTATAAGCTGGTTGTATACCTCTTTTTGAATTAACTGATAAAACCTTTGCCTGTCGACGTTCTTATATGCCTGAAAACTAAGAAATATAGATACATAGGCTGGATCTTTTTCGAGTTTTGAGCTAAAACCTTTAAAAAACGTAGTTTTGCCGCTTTGTCTTGGGGCAAATATAGAAAAGTATCTTCCCATATCAACCATTGTTTTGATATCCTGGTTCTTTGTATTAACAACATTTTCCAACTCAACATGGTATGACATTTTCGAATCAACTGTCCCGGAATCTTCAAAAATCCGTTTCGGTTTGCTGTAATCTATAGTCACGCCTCTACCCTCCTTTATTCTCTATCCTGTACCTACCCAACCCAAACCCGCTTCCCTTCCCAACATGCACATATTCCCCCAGCCTGATATACGGCCAGAACTCAGCTAACTTACCTTTATATGTGATCTCACCCATAAATCCGCCCATCTTCATCCGGGTTTTCTGCCGATTGGAATACCGCTCCCATTCGTGCCAGTAGAGCGTACGTTTGACGGTTTTAATATCCCTGGCTCGCTGAATAAGATCTTTGAATCCGCTGTCATCTATCCTGTGGTTGCAGTGAAAGTATGAAAGGAGAGATATACGGCGGAGCAAGCTTCTGAAAAAGACATGAAATTCGAGCTCTTTGGTCAGGCTGTTTTTGTACTTGATTCTTGTGGGGGTAATAAAAGAGACACTGATTGCATGGGGAGGCGAAGGGTGGTTTATAAGAATGTCAGGCCATTGTATCGGAGGATTGGTTTGAGTCAGGAGTTTTGTGTCTCCGCTGTAAATGACTCTTTTTTTCTGGAGAGAGTTACCTTTGCTTTCACCGCCTTCATCGGTTACTTCCCTCAATTCATATTTTCCCCTGCCTTTGCCGATTCCGATACGGCCAAGCTCTTCAAATGCATAGATGAAATATGGCAGATAGTCCGTTGCCCTGCCGATCAGGGTGAGGCCGAATGAGAAATCTTCTCCTTCTTGATAGGATTTCCGGCTGTTCGTAAATGGTTCAAGAATAAAAGGATGAGGAGCTGCGGTGTACTTTCGCATTATTTTAGCATCAGCCGGAATGGGTGTTTCAAAGACATAGGCGTATACACATTGGCCCCGAAAAAGACAATCTGTGCATTCCTTGCCTTTGAAGGCACAGATAATGCGGCGAAATGCATGGCCGAATCCGCCGCGGAGAGTGGAACCAGCGTAAGAGGGAAGAAGGATGGTTGTTTTGCATCTGACGGAAAAGGTAAATCTGGAAAAGTAGAATTTCTCCAATCGGCCGCTCCATTATATTACTGTTTCTTCAAGCTCTTGTATAGGGTGCAGTTACTCTCATCTCCCGAAAAACAATAAATATTTCAGACAGGATTACAGGATTGACTTGATTTTATAAAAAATAGAGTTAATGCAGATCCTGTATATCATAAATTCATAAATAATCTTGTTTATCCTGTAATCCTGTCTAAATAATATGCTCCGTTTGGGAGAGAAGAGTATCTGCGCCCTTTTGTATACGCTCTTCAATTTTGCTGATTAGTTCCCGAACGTAAATATTACCGTTTTCGTGACATATCCCAAATCTCAACAGCGCTGTGCGCTGAAGGGGTTAGGGACAAAGGGACAAAGTGTTAAAAGGAATTAACTTATTTTTTGTTGTAAGCTTCCGATTAACGCATTCAACATCTTTTTCCTCTACAGCCCTACATCCCTGATCACTACATCCCTACGCCGCAGGCGCTCAATCCCTTATTCATCAGGTCTCAGTTTCAGATTGAAGTAACATCAACAACAGTGGTGACAAATCTTAACTCGTCTCAATCCCTTATTCATCAGGTCTCAGTTTCAGATTTTTACATTTATAAAACCTTACGTCTGCTATAAATTGTCTCAATCCCTTATTCATCAGGTCTCAGTTTCAGATACTGTCAGTTTCGTTTTCACTGTATTCGCTTGCAGGGTCTCAATCCCTTATTCATCAGGTCTCAGTTTCAGATAAAATCAAAAGAGGCACCATCATCGAAAAGAGTAAAAATGTCTCAATCCCTTATTCATCAGGTCTCAGTTTCAGATACATCGATAAACTCATTGGTCGGATCAAACTACAACTTGTCTCAATCCCTTATTCATCAGGTCTCAGTTTCAGATAGATGTTATTGGTTGGGGAGGAAGAATGGATCGAAAGTCTCAATCCCTTATTCATCAGGTCTCAGTTTCAGATAGTAAATAACCGCGACATAGACATGACAACAAAATTTGGTCTCAATCCCTTATTCATCAGGTCTCAGTTTCAGATTCTTGAGTTGAATTATGATCCGGAGAAAATTTTTGAGTCTCAATCCCTTATTCATCAGGTCTCAGTTTCAGATCTTCACAGTTCTGTTGCGCAGAGTGGTTTTGGAAAAAGTCTCAATCCCTTATTCATCAGGTCTCAGTTTCAGATGTCTTAAGCATATCTCTTAAAAGTGATGGATATGATGTGTCTCAATCCCTTATTCATCAGGTCTCAGTTTCAGATACGATAAACTCGCTCCTTCCATGTCAAAACATATATTGTCTCAATCCCTTATTCATCAGGTCTCAGTTTCAGATTTTAGATGACTCGTTCATATCCCAACTTACCTGGCCCCTGTCTCAATCCCTTATTCATCAGGTCTCAGTTTCAGATAGCAGCCTTTTTTCAGACAATAAATACAGATACTTAGAATAGCCTTTTCTGTAACCTCTCTTTTTCGTCTCTTTTTTCATCTCTTCACCACCTTATTTCCCATCTTTAACAACAATTTTTATCAGCAATAACAAATAATTGCAAATTTCCTGTAACCACCCCCTTTTTTTGGCCTTTTTTTAATTTCGTACAACTATCTAAATTATATGGCATTGTTACTTTTGGTTGGAAATTTAGCCTTGATGCTTTTGTGCTGTTTTTCCCAATTTCTACTTTCCAATTTCAAGTTTCAAGCCGTGAACGGCTATGCTTTACTCGACATAATGTTTCTTGATGAATTCCTTGATATACCAATCTACAACAGCATCATTAAACAGAGTCATGTCCAATTGTTTGGTGAATGCGGTCAACTTGGCCATTACACCCAGTTTTTTCTCAATACTAGCTCTGTCATACTTGGTCACCCTGCCATCCAGGACATCGCCGGTCCTTTCAACATGAAAGTCTATCTTTTCTAAAATTTCCTTTATGAGCCGAGTCCTTCTGGCTCGTCTGTCATGGGATGCCCCGCCACCTTTAAACAAGAAACGGATATAGTTATCATTGATGCGGTCACCTGCATACGCCTCGAGGGTCTGCAGATGATAACCGAGCCTGATACTGAAGTTCATGTATTCCCTGGATACTACAGCAAAGCTGGATTCAGATAATGACTTCTCGGAGTTGGGTTGCATAGCGGTACTGGCAATTACACTGAGCAGGCCTTTTACATTTACAGGTGGGGGGCCCGGCCATTCTATAGCCATCATCCCTTTTAGGAGAGCCCTCATGGGGATGCAGGCAATATTATCGACTGTAATCTTCTTGTCTGAACCGTTTTCCACACCACCACCCAGGTCTATCACACGTATATCAAGAGGAAGCTTGACTACCAGTTTCACTGCCCCGCCCTTCCTTCGATGTGCACCTTCACCGAGCTTGAACATTTCATTCATCGCCATTTCATGGGCAAACCGGGTTATGTCATGAAAGGTTTCACAATATTGTGGACTAAATTTCTCATCCTCGGGATAGATAAGGTTTAGAGGGACTATGCTCCGCAAAACACCTCTTAACACCTCAAAAACCGCGGTATCCTTAAAAGTGTTATCTTTTTTTCCTGCCTCAATAAGTTGCTCTATACGCCCCTCATAAATATTTCCATTAATCGCATCAACGGTGATTTCCTGGCCGGCTTTCAAGGTCTTCATGGCTATCTCGGCATTAAGAATGGTGGGCACACCATACTCTCTGGCAATTGATGCCATATGGCCTATAGGGCTTCCTACATCTGCAATAATAGCGCCAGCCTTATTCATGGCGGTCACAAATCTCGGAGAGGTGTGTCTCGCTACGAGAACAGCCCCTTCCGGGAAGCTCTTTAATTCTTCATCATTGGTGACAAAATGTACTTTTCCGGCGCCAACACCCTTGCAGGCAATTTGCCCCTTATTGATCAAAATCTTATGGCCCGGTAAAGATCTGGGAACAGGCATGCTCGGTTTTCCCGTTATAATCCGAAGTGGTCTTGCCTGCAAAATCAGAAGGTTATCATTCAAATCAAGCGCCCATTCTATATCCTGTGGCTTCCCATAGTGTTTCTCAAGTACCAGGGCATATCCGGCAAGGGTGGTTACTTGTTCATCGCTCAGACACGGCATTCGTCTTATATAATCCGGCACCCTGACATCTATTGCGCCCCCTTCAAGGCCGCATATGAGCATAAACGGCTGCACGGGTTGGTTTTTTTCCAAAATGGGCATGGGAATATCCCTTGAGACCACATAACTATGCGGTTTTACTATACCATCAACAACATATTTCCCCAGGCCCCAAACCCCATTGATTATGATCCCCCGCTTGCCTTCATCCGTGGGATCACGCGAGTACACAACCCCGCTTGCCTTGGCATCAATCATTTCAACCACCCCAACGGCCATAACCATATCTTCCACATGGAAGCCTTTGCTTTTACAATAGAATATGGCCCTTGAGGTAAACAGGCTGGCGATAATCTCAACATATGCTGAGACTACGTCCTCCGGCGCAACGTTAAGAGCGGTCTTGTATTGCCCTGCAAAGGTAAATTGGGTATCCTCATGGATGGCGCTGCTCCTGACGGATACATAGAATCCGCCGGCCCTGTGACCTGTCTTTCTCTTTAGTTCAAAAGCGGCATCTAATATGCTTTTTTCTAAATCAGGGGGGACGCCGGCATTCAGAACCAGGTTTTGCGCAGCCTTGCTTGCGCTGGTGAGATCTACCAGACTATCTGTATCTACCGAAGAAATATCAATCTTATCTCCCAACTTATTATAATCCATAAATTTTTTGAAGGCATGGGAGCTTATACAAAAGCCCTCAGGGACTGGGAGGTTAACCCTGTTTTTGATTTCCCCTAAATTGGCATTCTTGCCACCTACACTGCGTACCATATCTTTTGTTACATCTTCAAAAGGTATGGTGAAATCCGTTACCGGAATCTCGATATTTTTGATAAGGGTATCTTTGATTCCAGAGTTAATTCTTTCAAATGCATCATAAAGGCCAAGATATTCTCCGTTTGAGAGGCTATTGAGATTTTCTATGAGACTCTGAACCTTTTCTACCAGGATATCACACCTGGAATCAACATAATGCATGTCAAAGATATAATCTCCTGAGAGCTTTTCCTCCATATCCGCCTGTATCTCCAGGATGGAGTTGTTATCGACGAGAAGATTCTGAAAGCAATCGTATCTTTCTTTGAATGACATTTTATCAGGAGGAGATGCTTTGGGAATGTCGGCCTTCTTAAACCTGATTTTTTTAAATATGTTTAATAAACTACGCACTTGATCCCCCACTTTCTCTTTGTTATCTGTCTTAGGGCTCGGTCAAAAATAATTTGGACATTTTCAAGACTTAAGAATAAACGTTGCAATCTCATGAAATATATCATGCATTTTCACTACTCCTGCTATCTTTTCCGACTCCTTAACCGGCAGCAGATCTATATCGTGTTTAAGCATGAGATGGGCTGCTTTGAGGGCATGATCTTCAACATCTAAAATTATGTTAAATGGAGTGATAAAATCCTTTATCGGTTTTTTTAACTGGTCAAGATTATGAGTCGATATAAGCTTTTCCCATTTATCAGAAACTTTCTCCGGAGAAAGTTTTGAGAACCCTGGATGGATATCTCTCAAAATTTCTTTCTGGTCTAAAACACCTATGAGTCTATAAGATTCTTCAAAGACCAAAATAGTATCATGGGCTGTCTCATAAGAAAAATTCAGCAGAACAACAGCCTCTTCTAACGTGGCCCAATACGGCATATGGGGGTAATCTGTAATGGGAATCATTAGTCCTTTTAGATTCTTGATTTTAGCCATCCCTTAATCCTCTTTTTCTTGTCAAGAGACCCGCTTCAGCCGAAAAGGCAGGTCACAATCATTTGTACATTGTTTGTACAGTGTGCTCAAGGTTTTTTGTTTGAAAATACGAGATAGTCAGGTGGTTGTTGCTTTTTGAAAAAAACTGTATCACAGGAAAGAAATAACGCTGTGGCATGACGTTCCGTTTTGACCTCCAGTATGAATTAAAGATGATGAATAGTATAGCGTTTCATTAAAGGTTTTCATGAAACGCTATACTAGTTAGACATCCTTCATATTAGTCTTTTTGCGCTTTCTACTTTCATTACGGTGTGGGCAGCGAGATCGGCATTCCCAGAATCGGCCAGATCACCATTACGCACAGAGCTACCACAGCCATCAGCAGTATACTGGCTGGAATGCCGTAGAGAAAAAATTCGCCCGTGGTAAACTGCTTTGAATCATAGGCTATGGCGTTTGGGGCTGCACCCACCAGCAGGAGAAATGGCATACCCGCTGTTACCAGTGACGCATAGAGGATGACTTCTCCGGCCACGCCGAGGTACGGAGCAATTACCAATGCCACAGGAAGTGAAATGGCAATGGCTGCCACGTTCATGATAAAATTTGTCATCATCATCACAAAAAAAGCAATACCCAGGATAAATACAAAACCCGGGGAATCCTGAAACATCACCAGCCAATTTACCGCCATCCATTTGGCAGCGCCTGTTTCCCAGAGGCAAAAACCAATGCTCATGGCGCCGGCAAACAGCAGTATAATATTCCAGGGGATTTCCTCCAGATCACTTTGATCAAGAATTTTTGTAAGGAAGAATATTACGGTTGAAAGCAGGACAATAGCGGTTTTATGAAATATCTTCAATTCCGGTATAAAGGACCGCAACGCAAGAAAAACGATCACCGCAAGGACAACGACGATGGCTAAAATCTCATTCTTTGTAATCTTTCCCAATTGTGCATTGAGTTCTTTTGCTTTCTTACGGAGTCCGGGAATGGTTTTTTTCTCTGGTTTAAAAAAGATCATAAAAAATCCCCACAAGGCAAAGGTCATCAGCCAGCCAGGGATAAACATGTAATATGTGAGTTGAAAAAAGCTTATATCCTTATTCATGATATCATTAAAAAACCCGATGGCCACAGCCCCGCGTGCTGCGCCCAAAAGAGTTACGATACTGCCTGCACCAGCCACATAGGCCATGCCGATAAAAAGTCCCTTGCCGAACTTGGTCTGTTTATCACCTTCTCCGTACAGGGCATAGATGGCCATAAGCAAAGGAAATATAGTAGCTGCTACCGCTGTGTGGGCCATGATGTGAGTCAGGGCCGATGTTACCACAAAACAGCCGAGATAGATCATGCTGGTCTTTTCTCCTACAATAGCCAGCATCTTATACGCGAGACGTTTGGTCAGGCCCGTCTTGGTGAAGACCATGCCGATGACTATTGAACCAAAGATAAACATAACCGATGGGTCCATGAAATCCTTAAAAGCTACTTTAGCGGATCTGACCTGAAACAGGGCCTGCAACACCCCAATCATGAGACTGGTCACACCGATCGGCACGACCTCAAATATCCACCAGGTGCTGGCCAGCAGAAACACGGCCAACGCTCCCTTGCCCGCTTTTGACAAAACAAAATGCTTTCCCGCAGGATCAATGGCGTCCGGCCATTGCGAAGAATAATAGACAATTAGAAACAGGGAAATTCCTATTCCCATAAAAAGCAGGCGTTTCCAGTCTAATGCAGGCTTCTCGGGAGAAATCAAAATCTCATCAGGCATCTCCGGGAGGCCAGGCCCTTTAGCAATCGGTTTTTTCTTTTCAACCATTTTATACCTCCCTTACTCTACCACAATTTTGGTTAGCTCATTAAAAACGTCGCTCATGCGCAGGACGCCTCTTACTATCTCGCCCTCCATCACCGGTATCAGGTTGATGTCAGCCTGAATCATGATAAATGCCGCCTTTGCAATAGAATCATTTACGTCAACCTTAGCTTTGATCGGCATCATGACCTCACTCACCGGCTTTTTTGCCTCCTTTTTGCACCCTTCAGCAAACGTCCCTTCAAGAAGAGCCGAAAGTCCTGCGTAATCGGCGTCTGCCAGACCCTGGTACTGCGACTTTTCATTCTTTCTAAGAAATTTCGGCTCAATGCCGATGAGAAGTTTCTTGAGTGTCAGGACACCGAGGAGTTGATACTTTTCATCAAAAACCAGAACCATGCGATGTATTCCCAGACCTGATGTCTCGTCATAAGTACTGCGAATCAGGAAAATAGCTTCCCTCACACTCAGCCAATACGGAATGTGCGGATACTCGGTTATTTCAACCATTAAATCTCTAACCTTCTTGGCATTCGACATGCCACACCTCCTTTAATAATAAATTGTTTTGTGTAAATCCAAACAACGCACCAATCTACTTAATGCCTGAACGAAAAGTCATGTTCAGGCAAAATCCGAATATCGAAATCCGAAACAAATTCGAATACCAAATGACAAAATAACCAATACTAACACATTGGAAATACAATGTTTTTGTCATTAAAAAATTCGTATTTGGGTCATTGTTTCGTATTTCGTGCTTCGAATTTCTGAACGAAAACTGCTAATTTTTCCAATTTCTGTGTCAGGCTATGTTAGCTGTTGAGCTGTTATACCCTTTTATCTTATGAGCTTAAAAGCCATCAGCTATGCTGTATTCCTAATGCCAGTTCGGCAATATAGGCTGAAATTTCATGGATGTGAATCATTCCCACTACATCATCCCTCTTCACCACGGGGAGAAAATCAATGTGGTATTTGTTAAGCAAAAACACTGCCTCCATAAGCATGTTACTTTCCCGAATACAAGCAACGACCGGAACCATGATCTCTCGAACACGCTTCTTGAGCCCTTCCATACATTCTGCTTCAAGCTGCCCCTCCCAGAATACAGGGCCGCTTTTTTGAGCGCCTTTTAAAAAATGGGCCGATAATCCAAAAACAAGCTCAGAGGGTGTAACAAAGCCTTTGATAAATCGCTTTTCGTACTGTTCCTCTCCCACGACAAAAAGGCACGGATGCGTACCCTCTTTTCTTACCTTGTCCATAAGCCTCATAGCCTCCTGGACTGTTTCGTCCTCTTTGATATAAGAATAGTGTTCCAAGGAACGCATAAAATCTTTAACGAGCTTTTCTGAAGGCATAGTCTATTTCCCCGATAGTTTATCATTAAAAGCAAGAAACATACCAGCTCCCATGAGACATTTCGTATCATAATAACTTATTGATATTTAATGCTTTTATTCCTTGTGCCTATCTGGCAAAGAGTGACTCCCTCATATATAATTGGGGCAAGTTGTTGCCGATAGAGGCAAAGGTTTGCCGTTTTGAAAACGAATCTGTTTGACACTCAGAGACCATTCGTGATAATTATTTTCTTAGTGAAACTGCAATCTCTATATATAAAACACCTTGAAAAATCCATTATGCAGGAGTTTATCCTGGGTTCTGATGTGATGCATTCCATCATGAAGGAGGTTGATCAAGTAGCAAAATACGATGTGAATGTACTCATTATAGGAGAAAGCGGCACAGGCAAGGAACTGCTTGCCAAGATAATTCACCTGCAAAGCCCCAGGGCTGAAAATCCTTTCGTACCGGTCAACTGTGGTATTCTTTCCGGCCTGATGTTTGAGGACAAGCTTTTCGGGCATGAAAAGGGCTCTTTTACTGGAGCCATCCGCAGGGAAAAGGGCTGCCTTGAGCTGGCTGACAAAGGAACCCTGTTCCTCGATGAGGTCGCTGAAATACCACTGGAAAACCAGGTGGATTTTTTGCGGGTACTGGAAGATTTCCAATTTATACGGATTGGAGGAAATGAGCTGATTAAGGTTGACATCCGCCTTATCTCGGCAACCAATAAGGACCTCAAGGCTGAGATGAAGCAGGGGTCGTTTCGTGATGATCTCTTTTATCGACTTCACCTGGTTCCTATATATATACCTGCTTTGAGAGAGAGAAAATCAGTTATTCCCAAGATGGTGGATCGCTTTCTCGATCAATTGGCAGCCAATTACAAAAGGCCCAAACCCGCGGTAAAATTAGAGGTCATCGATATTTTCTCTCGTTATAATTGGCCTGGCAATGTCAGGGAATTGAAAAATCTTGTTGAAAGAGTGTTCATTATCAATAATAACGATGTTATAAACATAGAACATCTCCCTTCCGACTTTTTGTGGCATTTCAGAGATCCCCCCAAGATGATGAATTTGGAAGACGTTAAGCAATCGGCTGAAACAAAAGCCATTCTCGACGTACTCTACCGTGTGGGGGGCGACAGGAAACAAGCAGCCGGAATGCTGGACATCAGCCCTCGAACGTTGAGACACAAGCTTAACAAATATAACTTAAAGGTGGACCGAAAAGGCAAGCCAATGACATATAGACTTTCAGATAAATAATTTCACTGTGTTATCAGTCGTTGACGTATAACTAATACGCCTTCCTCCTTCTGGCCTTGTGAAATTAATTATCTGAAAGCCTATAGATTTTATTGGCCACCTCGAAGAAAGGTCTGTCGTAAAAACGGTTGGTTTATGTTTGGATTAAAACAGTTTTTCAAAAAACTACTGAATGATGATACCAAAAAAGGTAAACAGAAGGTCGCGGTTGAAGCCCTTCGGAATGCTTTTACAAACAGGTATTTGAATTTTAAGACCCTTCTAAGCACAAATAACAAGGTGTTGGAACTTATAACCGACATGGAGCAGGCATTTTCGGGAAGCCGCACTTTCGGCATGTCCTTTATTCGGGCGAACTGTACAGCAATCTCAGTCAATATATATAAAATCATCAGTTGTTTAAATAAATTAGCAGATGATAAATATAAAGAACTTCCAAGGGTACTTGAAGATATTCTTCTAAAAATTGACAGGGAGTTACAACAAAAAAAGTTAGAGACCGGGGGCGAATTAGTCATCCCTCTTGAAAGCATTGATAAAACAATGGCCGACCATGTTGGAGCCAAGATGGCAAATCTTGGCGAGGTTAAAAATGTTGTTGGGCTTCCTGTTACCGAAGGTTTTGTCATTACGGCTGCGGCCTATGAGTGCTACATGGAATATGCTGATCTGCAGGATGAGATTAACCGTTGGATTCAATTTCTTGAACCAACAGATATTGCCAGGCTTCATGAAACCAGTTCTGATATCCAGAATCTTATTGTTACTGCACCCTGTCCCCCGGAACTTGAAGAGGCCATTCTGAACGCCTACACTGACTTAATGGAAAAAGCAGGTTATGGCTTTCGTGTTTCCATGCGCAGCAGTGCTCTCGGTGAGGATACCAGGGATGCCTCTTTTGCCGGACAGTATCGGTCCGTACTCAACGTGAGCAGAGAAAATCTGATTTTTTCCTACAAGGAGATTCTTGCCAGTAAGTATTCTGTTCCAGCCGTTTCCTATCGTTTGAACAAGGGATTTCGTGATGAAGATATTATTATGTGTGTCGGCTGCATGACTATGGTTGATGCCGGAGCCGGTGGCGTCATGTATTCGGCAGATCCCGGGAATATACGTCATGACAGTATTATAATTAATGCTGCCTGTGGGCTTGGCAAGTCAGTGGTGGATGGAAGCATGGCTCCGGACCTTTTTGTTCTTTCCAAAGAAGATCCGAAAATTATATTGAAAAGAGAGATCAGTACCAAACGGCACCAGCTTGTTTCCGGCGATTTGGAAGGAATACGCCTTGCGAATATAACCGAAGAACAGGCCAACAAGCCGGCAATTACCGACGAACAAGTTGCTTTGTTAGGCGAATTGGCCCTCCGTCTGGAAAAACATTTTGGCGCTCCCCAGGATATTGAATGGGCTTTTGAACCGGACAGTTCTGTCTCGATTTTACAAAGCCGGCCGCTAATGGTGCTTGGCAAAGAACTGACAGGGATTAAGGATATTCCCGAATCAAAAGTTGACCTTCCGGTGATTCTGACCGGTGGTGTAACAGCCAGCCCGGGGGTAGCCAGCGGCCCGGCCTTTGTAGTTGAAACAACTATAGATATGTTGCAGTTTCCTTCCGGAGCCGTGCTTGTAACCAGAAATCCTCTTCCTAAATGGGCAGCGCTTTTAAATAGCGCTGTTGCCGTCATCACAGACAAAGGAGGTGTCACAGGTCATATGGCGGCCGTGGCTCGTGAATTCAACGTTCCCGCTCTTTTGGGAACTTCAACCGCCACAGAGCATATCCATAATGGAGACCTCGTTACGGTCGATGCAACCGGCTGCGCAGTCTATGCCGGCAGGGCAAAAGCTCTCCTTGAAAAGGAGGCTGAAAAGACAAGCTTTATGAAGGGAAGTCCTGTTCATAACACCCTGGGAAATGTCTTAAAACATATTGCGCCACTCAATCTTACTGACCCGGATGCATCAGATTTTACACCTGAAGGATGCCGGACTATACACGACATTATCCGCTTTGCTCACGAGATGTCCTTGCGTGAGCTTTTTGGGTTCAAAAAAGACGCTTCTTTCCAGGAGCATTTAGCCAAGAGGTTGGTTATTGATATTCCTATGCAGTGGTGGGTTGTTGATCTGGGTGGTGGTTGTAAAGAAGGGATGAAAGGGGATAAGATCGGGCTTGAAGATATAACCTCCGCTCCCATGCTGACATTGTGGGAGGGAATAACGGCTATGCCCTGGAAAGGCCCGCCTCCGATAGATACAAAAGGATTTTTTTCCGTCATGTATGGAGCGACGATGGACAGGAGTCTTGTTCCCGGCATGCGTTCACGTTATGCTGACCGTAATTACTTTATTATATCCGGAAATTTTTGCCATCTCAGCTCGCGATTCGGTTTTCATTTTTCGACTGTGGAGGCTTTTTTCGGTGAGAAGGTAGCGGAAAATTACATCTGTTTTAATTTTAACGGCGGCGGCGCTGATAACGTCCGCAGGGAGCGAAGAGCCAACCTTATTAAGCTGATTCTGGAAAAATTCGATTTTTGGGTTCAGATCAAAAGCGACACGGTTTTTGCCAGACTGGAGCGACAGGAAGTGCCTTTTTTGAAAGAGAGATTGAAGGTTCTCGGTCATCTTGTCATGCATACCAGGCAGTTGGATATGGTCCTGTCTAGCAGTGGGAGGGTGAACAAGTACCTGGAAAAAATAGTAAAAGAACTTTCTTCATTTGTGGATGTTTCCCAATAAGAGGATTACACATGACTAAGGAAAAAGACTTACACGGATATTATACCGGCTTGCGGACAAAGTTCACTGTTATCATTTTTTTCATAGCTTTTATTCCGTTAATGCTTTTAGGCGGAACTACTTACTATTACTATAGCACCACGGTCAAAGAAAAGATCAAAAACGAATTAAAGCTTATAACGAAAAACAGAAAAGACACCATTGATCTTTTTCTAAATGACAGGGCTAACTGCTTAAGTGTTCTGGCTTATACGCACAGCTTTGATTTTCTGGAAAAAAAAGAAAACCTGCTCAATTCTTTTCATTTGTCAAAAAGGATTTGCAGTGCCTTTCAGGATATGGGCATAATTAATAATGATGGTGAACAGGTTGCTTATGTCGGGCCGTATCACTTAACGGGTAAACAATACGGTACGGCAGAGTGGTTTCAGGAAGTCATGGAAAAAGATGTCTATATCAGTGATGTCTTTCTTGGTTTTAGACAGGTTCCCCATTTCATCATTGCCGTAAAAAGGATAGAAAATGGAAAGCCGTGGATATTACGGGTGACTATAGACATAAACAGGATAAATCATTTTATGAGTACAGCCCTTTTGGGTAAAGGCGGCAGTGACGCTTATATCCTGAGTCGGGAAGGTATCTATCAGATAAGCGGCGACGACCGGATACTGACCAAATCCGATTTCGAAATGCCTCCCGCCTTTCAAGGCATAAAAGGAAAAGAAAAGCACTACGGAGGAAAAACCGTCCTTTGTGCCAAGGCCTGGTTAAAGAACAACGAATGGCTGATGGTAATCGAACAGGATTTAGAACATGAGCTGGGCCCCATGGTTCATGTTAAAAATACCGTTTTTCTCATCTTTATCGTCAGCTCCCTCATTATCGTTATCAGCACCATGCTTATTACCAAGCGGGTATTTGCAAGATTGGAAAAAATAGCCCTGGAAAAATTGCAGCTTAGGGAGCAGCTTGTTCGCTCTGACAGATTAGCGGCCATCGGTAAATTAGCGAGCGGCATTGCTCATGAGATCAACAATCCCCTGGCCGTTATTGCTGAAAAGGCCGGCTGGATGGGAGACTTGCTGACCGAAGAGGATGTAAAGAATAGCCCCAATTACAGTGAGCTGTTCAAGTCTACTCAGGATATCAAAAAGCATGTTCAGCGGGGAAAGAAAGTTATCAGTCGTCTCATGGGATTTGCTCGCAAGGATGATGTGGCGCAAAAAGATGTAGATATAAACTTTGTCCTGGATGAAACACATGATTTCTTGAACAAAAAGGCAATGTTTAAGAATATAGCCCTAATGAAAGAGTTCCAGCCCGACCTGCCAAGTATAGTCACTGACGGAGCACAATTACAACAGGTCTTCATCAACATAGTGAACAATGCTATAGATGCAATTAATAAAGATGGCGTGATCCGTCTTATTACAAAGGCGCAGGACGGGGGCGTTCTGGTCTCTATTGCTGATACGGGGCCGGGCATGCCGGAAAAAATTCAAAAAAAGATATTTGATCCGTTTTTTACGACTAAGGCGGTCGGTCAAGGTACTGGCCTGGGACTTTCCACCAGTTACAGTATAGTTGAAAACTTGGGTGGCCGGCTTACGGTCGAGAGCGAAGTCGGCAAGGGAACAATATTTCATATTACATTGCCCCCAACTTGTTTTCAGGAGACGGAAGTCTAAGTTGAAAATATATACCTCGAAAGGCCACAAATTGCGGTTTTTCACTGGCAATGAACACCAATAGCTGCGTTGCTCAGGCTTGGAATAGCCTGCTATTACGCGTCTTCGCGCCTTGCTCTTGATGCTCATTGCTCACCGAAAAAAACGCAATTTGCAACCTTCCGAGGTATAAATAAAATGTAAAGGAGATAGAAAATGGAGGAAATCCGGATGCTGTTGGTCGATGACGAGGATGACTTTAGAACAACTCTTGCTAACAGGCTGAAATTAAGGAAAATAGATATCACGGATGTAGCAAGCGGTAGCGAGGCTATAGAACTGGTCAGGCAAAAGTCTTTTGATGTAGCTATTATAGACGTTAAGATGCCGGGAATCGACGGTATTGAAACCTTGAAGCAGATCAAGCAGCTCCAGCCGGACATAGAGATTGTTATGCTTACCGGACATGCCTCGATCGAATCCGGTATGGAAGCCATGAAATTAGGCGCTTATGATTATGTAATGAAACCTTGTGATATCGACGAACTGCTTATCAAAACGGGAGAGGCTTACCAGAACAAGCTGCTCAAGGAAAAAGAAAAATAAAGGAATTGCAGGGGATACTGTCAGGCTTGTGAAAATCTATAGTCCCCTGCAAATGTCCTTATATAATTTTTTCAATGACTCCTTCATCATAGAGTTTAAGAAAAGCATCTACAACATCAGGATCAAATTGGGTGACTCTTCCTTCTTTAATTGCCTTTATTATCTCGTTTTTCTTCATCTTTTTTCGGTAGGCTCTATCAGAGGCCAGGGCATCATAAACGTCTGCAACAGAAAGTATGCGTGCAAGCAATGGTATTTCTTTGTTTTTTAAACCATCAGGGTACCCTGTTCCATCAAAGCGCTCATGATGATGTTTTATTATCTGTTTTTCACTGTCCAGCAACCCTAGCTGTCCTATTATGCTTGCGCCGATATTTGGATGCGCCTTGATAATATTAAGCTCTTCTTCAGTATAAGTTCCTGGTTTAAGCAGGATGGAGTCCCTTATTCCTATCTTTCCAATGTCGTGAAGATGGCCCGCAAAATTGAGAATGTCTAATTCCTCTGAAGTGCAGCCCATTTCTTTTCCTATAACGATTGCTATGCTGGTCACTCTGTTTGAGTGCTGCTGGGTATATGGATCTCTTACCTCTATAGCTTTTACAAATGCATAGAGAGTTGAGAACAGGTTTTCGTAAATATTCTCATAAAGAGCAAGATTTTCAATAGCATATGCTGCTTTGTTCGTCATAAATGATAAATAATATAAATCCTTTTCAGTAAAAAGAATGCCGGATTTTTTTATATATGCAGTCAGAACACCAAATACTTTTTTACTGCCTCAAGCCCGTTTTTTGCAGTAACCACCTGATATCCTTTTCGTTGAAAATATTCACTTGCTATATCCAGAATACTTTCTTCATCATCTACAAACAGGACTTTTTCATTGTTCATATTCTCTTTTAACATAGCGGTTCAACGCTTCCCACATCCTTAATAATTTGTCAAGTTTGACAATAAAGATATAAAATGATTGTTCTATATAAAACTATTTGTTATTATTTAAGTAAAATTGTTTACGGTTGATCAAAACATGAAACTGTGAACCGACAACGGTAAACTGTATTCCGTGAACGCTTACCTTGTTTCTTATATAGGGGGGAGAAATATTGCTTGCAAAAGTTTTAAGCAGCGCTGTTATCGGGATAGATGCATACTTGATTGAAGTCGAGGTTGATATAATGCAAGGTCTTCCTACTTTTACCACTGTGGGACTTCCTGAAGCTTCTGTAAAAGAAAGCAAAGAAAGAGTCAAATCTGCTATTAACAATTCAGGCTTCATTTTTCCTGATGACAGAATAACTGTCAATTTAGCACCGGCAAATATTAAAAAGGAAGGTACAGGTTTTGATTTGCCTATAGCATTAGGTATCTTAGCTGCAACTAACATTATTCCCCAGGAAGTTATTTCCAACTACCTCATTTTAGGCGAACTCTCTTTGGATGGTCGTATTAAGTCTGTAAAAGGCTCACTTCCTATGGCTATAGCGGCAAAAACAGCAAACTATGAAGGGATAATTGTTCCTTACGATAATGGCAGGGAAGCATCTGTAGTAAAAGGGATTCCGGTTTATCCTGTAAAAACCCTATCTCAGGTAGTAAATTTTTTCCGTGGATTCTCTCAAATTCCAGTCGAACCAACAGACATTTCCGCTATATTTGACGGAAATAATAAATTCGATGTGGATTTTTCCGAGGTAAAGGGCCAGGAGCATGTAAAAAGAGCTTTGGAAGTTGCAGCAGCAGGTGGCCACAACCTTATCATGATCGGGCCCCCGGGAGCAGGCAAGACTATGCTGGCAAAACGTCTTGCCAGCATACTACCTCCAATAACATTTGACGAATCCATTGAAACCACAAAAATATTCTCTGTAGTTGGAATGCTTACAAAAGGCCAGGCGCTAATTACAAAAAGACCTTTCAGGTCACCTCATCATACAATATCAGATGCAGGTTTAATAGGCGGCGGTCAGATTCCAAGACCGGGAGAGGTCAGTCTGGCGCATAATGGTGTACTTTTTCTGGATGAACTCTCGGAATTTAAAAAGCATGTATTAGAAGTTCTTCGACAGCCTTTAGAAGATCAAGCAGTAACTATTTCGCGCGCTTCTTCAACAATTACCTATCCTTCAAGTTTTATGCTGGTTGCTGCAATGAACCCATGTCCTTGCGGCTATTTTTCTGATCCCAAACATGAATGCAGGTGTTCGTATCAGCAGATCCACAGGTATAGATCAAAAATCTCAGGCCCTCTTATGGACAGGATAGATATTCACGTAGAAGTTCCTGCCGTACCATACAGGGATCTTATGGGAAAATTCAATTCAGAGTCGTCTGAAAATATCAGAAACAGGGTTTCAGCAGCCCGCAAACTTCAGTCTAAAAGATTTGCAAGATCAAAAATATACTGCAACGCTCAAATGAATTCTCGCCATATAAAAAATTATTGTAAAATTGATGATGCATCTTGCAACCTTCTGGAATCAGCCATAGATAAACTTGGCCTTTCCGCCCGGGCATACAACCGCATACTTAAAATTGCCAGAACTATTGCAGATCTCGAAGCTGAAAATGATATAAAGATTGACCACATTTCCGAGGCAATTCAATACAGGAGCCTGGACAGAAGTAAGCACCTGATGTAACGGTTCACTTTCACTATTGCTTTAAATTGTCGCATATGCCTTATTGTTTCTCATCTTTATACCTCGAAAGGCCACAAATAACGATTTTTCGCTGGCCATAAACATCAATAGCAGCGTTGCTCAGACTTGCGATAGCCTGCTATTCCGCGCCTTCACGGCTTGCTCTTGATGCTCATTGCTCACAGAAAAAAGCGCAATTTGTGACCTTCCGAGGTATATTTAGAGATTGTTTGATATTATTCAGAATTTATGATATTTATAAAATAATACAGGCTGGAGATGAATAAATCTGATTTGGATTTATAGACTTTCAGATAAATAATTTCACTGCGTTATCAGTCGTCGACGTATAACTAATACGCCTTTCTCCTTCTAGCCTTGTGAAATTAATTATCGGAATGTCTATAGGATTTTCTTTATAATGATGTTATATTTTTAAAGATGTTTTAAGGGGTAGATTATATATGAAAGAGGGAACGGTTAAATGGTATAGTGAGAAAAAAGGTTATGGTTTTATTGAAACCGAAAACGATGGGGAAATTTTTATGCACAGCAAAAGTATCAAAGACCATGGCTTTTTTGTGTTGCAAAAATCCGATAAAGTAACATTTGAAATAAAGGAAACACGTCACGGATTACAGGCAGCCAATGTTAGAATAGTAAAATAAATTCTTTGGGGAAAAAGCTTAGGAACGTGGACGAAATAACTTCCCCAACTATGCATCACAGCTTCAGGCCACCTTTGCCCGATCTCAAATCACAAAAATATCAAAATAGCCCGCTATTCCATCAACTTTTGTGATCTGAGATCGAACGAATTTGACCCAAATCTATGCGTCTACTTGTGGAAGTTATTTCGTCCACGTTCCTTAACAATCTTGATTTATTTTTTAAAGCGCGTGGTTGATGGCGGACCGGTTTCGTTCTTAGGGAAAGATCTATTTGTCAAAGTGGCAACAACTTGAAGTTTGAAACCATTAGATTTTTTTGAAAGGAGATTGTCGCTATGGCTAATGGAATTGTGAAATGGTTCAGCAACCAAAAAGGTTTTGGATTCATTGAACAGGAAGATGGTCCTGATGTATTTGTTCATCATTCAGGAATCAACGCATCTGGTTTTAAATCCCTTAATGAGGGTGATCGAGTTACATTTGACATCGAGCAAGGGCAAAAGGGTCCTGCTGCCGTAAATGTAGTTGTAGTTTAGCTGAATATTTTATAACAAAAAAAGGCACTCCATCAAATTAGCGTGGAGTGCCTTTTTTGTTGAAGGATTTTTTATGTTTAAATTTTTTGATCTGTTCAGAAAGAGCAAGATCGGTGACCACATTTCGCCCGACAAAAGCATATTTAAACGAAAGTATGAATGCTTTAAAAGACTACTGATTTCAAACGACCGGGCCCTTAAAATAATCACCGATCTTGAGCATGTCTTTTACAGGGACAAGCCTTTTACCCTGGCCTATGTGCTTATCCAGTCTGAAATATTAATAGGCGAAGTTTACAGTATTGTTGAAGACCTGAACGAAATCTCAGGGGGAGAATATCCACAGCTCTTTGATGTTGCTGAAAAAATAGGCACCACCATCCTTAAAGATTTAGAGCAAAAGAAAAAAATTGATAAAACAAACCTGATCCTTCCACTCGAGATGCTAAGCAGGGACAACATGGCTGAGGTTGGCGGCAAGGCAGCCAATTTAGGTGAAGTATATAACAGGGCTCATCTTCCCGTGCCGCAGGGTTTTGCGGTTACAGCTTATGCTTGCCAGTATTTTTTTGATTATAACGATCTTTCAAAATTGATAGACAACAAATTGAGAGGTCTCGATGTCAACGATACCGAGACACTTCTGAAGATCAGCCCGGAAATCCAGTCTTTTATATTGAATGCTGAACTGCCGGATGATTTAAAAAGAGAATTGCGCAATGCAGCCATTGAACTTAAGCATAAATCAGGATCAGATATAAGACTCGCTGTCAGAAGCAGCGCAACCAGTGAAGATTCTGAGGCCAGTTTTGCCGGTCAGCACTCCACAGTTTTAAACGTTACTGAAAAAAATCTCGTCCATGCATACAAAGAAGTTGTATCAAGCACCTTTAATCCGAGAGCTCTTTACTACCGCCGCAGCAGGGGATATATGGATCAGGATGTAATTATGAGCGTGGCCTGTATAATAATGGTAGACGCTCAAGTCAGCGGGGTTATGTATACTATTGACCCGAATGACCGTCGCAATGCAGTAATTATGATCAGCGCTGTATGGGGATTAGGGGTCAGCGCAGTGGATGGTTCAACTGACACCGACTTTTACCAGGTTAATAAAGAGAACAGACAGATTGAAAAAGCAGAAATCGCTACCAAAGGAACCATTTGCAAAACCGATGTACAAGGAGGAACAAAGGATGAAGCTGTATCCGATGACTTGAAGGACAAAGCGTGTCTTGAGCCTGAACAGATAAAGACTCTGGTTGACTATGGTTTAAAACTGGAAAGTCACTATGGCTTTGTTCTGGACATCGAGTGGGCCATAGACAAGCAAAGCAGGCTTTACATATTACAGGCGCGACCTTTGAAGAAGTCATTAAAGTTTATTCCTGAAGAAACGCCGACAACGTCTTTAGATGTCTCCGAAAAAGAGCTTGCCGATCACCCTGTCCTGATCAAAGGCGGCGCTTCAGCTTCAGAGGGGAGTGCCTCTGGCTTAGCATATGTGTTGAAATCAGATCACAATCTTTATGATATACCCAAAGGCGCCATTTTGATTGCCCATCAAACATCACCCCGCTATGTTCCTGTAATGGGACGCGCCAAGGCAATTATTACCGATGTGGGAAGCGTTGCAGGGCACATGGCTTCTGTTGCCAGAGAATTTCAAATACCCACACTTGTAGGAACACATAATGCCACCTCTGTAATTGAACATAGCGACGAAATTACAGTCGATGCTACTAACAGAGTCGTTTACAAGGGAAGGGTAGAAAAGCTTTTAAAGGAAAAAAAAGCTGTCAATCCAATGAAGGGGAGCCCAACATACAAGGCGACCCAGGCGGCCCTGAAGAAGATTGCGCCATTGAATCTTTTAGATCCCAAGCAGGATAATTTTAATCCGGATGCCTGCCGGACAATCCACGACATAATCCGTTTTGCACATGAGATGGCAATGCGTAAAATGTTCTGGATCAGTGATGATATTAAATCTAAAGAAAATATCGCTATCCGTCTTTATAGCTCTCTACCGCTGAGCATTTACGTAGTTGACCTGGGAGGCGGTCTTTCGATCGATCCTGAAGCGCGCGAAGCGCAAAAAGAAGATGTAATTTCCGTACCTTTCAAAGCATTGCTAAATGGAATGACTCACAAAGACATAGAGTGGTCCGGCGATATAGGAATAAACTGGGGCGGGTTTGCTTCTATTGTTGCAGAATCGGTATTTCGGGACCCATTAAAAGAAGGCCGCATGGGAGGGCCAAATTACGCTGTTATTTCGGGCGAATACTTAAATTTCAATTCACGTCTCGGATACCACTTTGCAACAATCGATACATATTGCGGGCCAGTTGTTAATGATAACTATATCACCTTCTATTTCAAAGGAGGAGCTGCCGACATAGGCAGGAGGTCCAGAAGGGCAACTCTAATAGCTTTAATCCTCAAGAAGCTGTTGTTCAGGGTAGAGCAAAAAGGTGATATGATCAGGGGCGAATTAAAAAAGTATGACAGGGTTCTTATCGAGAAAAAACTGGATATGATAGGCAGGTTGCTCGGATCTGTCCGCCTTCTGGACATGGTACTGTCTGATGACGGCCAGATAGACTGGTATGTGGAGGAATTTTTTAAGGGTAATTATACTTTTGCAGCCAACCGTTAATCCGAAATTTTGGCATCCTTCACGACAAGTCAAAAGTAGTTTACACTTTGTTGATCTTGTATTTTGGCAGTGAAATTGGAAAATAGAAATTGGAAATTGGAAAAAATACAAAAATGTAGATGCGTTACCTAATTTCAAGTTTCGACATCGGCATTCAATTCAATAATACACGCTTTTTCGAAAAAAGTGTAAACTGATGAATGAAGGATGCCAAAATTTTTATGAATAACTCATAAAATAAGGCAACCTGATCATCATTTTGACACACATACGCCACAATCATGGTTCCAACCGGCCAATATTCATCAAAAAAGCTAAAATATTAATTGCTAAAATAGAAAATTAATGTTAATTAATAATACATTATGGATAAAAGCAAACCGGCCAACGAACCGGCCAAAAAAAGCAAGAATCCCGCTTATTATCTAACGCCTTTTCTACCCGGGAATAGCAACATAGGCTCCTTAAAGGATATGGCGCAGGAAATCATAGCGGCATCCGCGGGGCTGGAGGGCAAGGTGGCCGGAGAGACCGCCATTGTGCTTGGTGACCAGCTCCGGCTCATCAACAGCTATTACAGCAATCTTATTGAAGGCCATAAAACAACTATCCCTGACATCAGCATGGCCTTACAAAAGAAATTTTCTAAGGATCCGGAAAAAAAATATGCGCAGGAATTGTGTGCCGCCCATGTAGAAACCGAAAGGCGTTTTATGGAGCTTGCAAATACGCAGCAAAACCTCAATATCTGCGGCCAACAGTTTCTGTCTGAAATTCATGCAGCGTTCTATGCCAACTTACCGGAAAAACATCTGTACACCCACACCCCCAAAGGGTTTTCCAAGGCGCCGGTCAATCCTGGCCAAATCCGGGATGTCAATGTCTCCGTGGATGGCCGGTCACTTCATGGGCCGGACTATCAGGATTTGCCGGCATTGCTCAAAACCTTTGCCCAAGGCTATAGCCCGGATCAATTTCATGGTGACGAACGTTTAATCGCGATGGCGGCAAATCATCACCGGCTGACCTGGCTGCATCCCTTCCGGGACGGAAACGGCAGGGTTGCCCGCCTTTTCTCAGGGTTGTATCTCGCCAGGACAGGCGTTAACAAAAGCAATTTGTGGTCTTTGTCCCGAGGTTTATCAAGAAATAAAAAGCAGTATATGTTTGAGCTGTGGGCCACTGATTCCCCGGATGAACAAAATGGCTCTCACTATTTTGATGATGACCTGCTGGCGGATTTTTGCAGGTTTTTCTTTGAAATTTGCCTGGATCAAATACGCTTCATGGAAGGCTTGCTGCGGCTTGACCAGATCGAAACACGGATCGACTGGTATGTGGAAACGCGGGCCAAACATGATAAAAAACCTTTGCGGCTTGAGGCGGCAAAATTACTCAGAGCCGTATTTATGCGGGGCGCCATACCAAGAGGCATGGCCGTTGAAATCCTGAACATGAGCGAGCGCAATGCACGCCGAATCGTCAGCGCGCTGATCAAAGACGGTCTTTTGCAGTCACAAAGCCACCGTGCGCCGTTAACGATCGGTCTGCCGATTGGTGTTCTTCCCTATTACTTTCCTGATCTTTACGACCCCTCAGTAATTGGTGATGAGTATATCATCTGAATTGAGTGATTGTTGAGTTTGCCGGAGATGCAAGGCGCAGGGGATGCAGCTATCTCCTACTATCGCAAGATCGGCCAGCTCCCGCAGTTTTTTACGAATTGGTTTTGAATACTGATGTGTTCTATTTTATAATTATTTCAATATATTTTAGAAATTTATAATTCACTGTTCAAGACACTCCCATGTGTATGCACGGCAACAATGGGGCGATAGTTCTGCTGAATCTGCTTTTCTAAACTGCGAGAAAAATATGGTAGATAGTAAAAGAGCGTTTCCTTAAATTATGACGGCTTACATCAATAGGTATATCAGGCAGTATTTGGGAGCGTAAAAGTCGCTTTGGATGTTTAAGTTTGAGTTCTTTCGCCTTTTTTTGAACGTATCCATCTATACCGGAACGGGCTTTGCCTGTTTCTCCGTCAAAAACATATCCGAGCATGGACCCTGTTTCCATAAAGGGCGCATACTGACCGGTAATAAAGCGCATCATTCCATTATTAACGTATTCATTATTTCCAGCAACCAATCGGCCATTGGGTGAACGTACACGCAGTCTTTTTGCCTCCAAAATAAAATACACTTCATGCCCAAGGCCACAAGACACAAGGAGATCAGTGCTACCATCAAGTTTGTCTTCATCAAGATTGGACGAAAGAATTCCCGTTTGTGGGCGAATATCAAGTGGGCCATCCCGAAATACCGCGATTTTTACCAACTGCCTGCAAAGCCGTATGGTAAGCATGTTCTCAAATTCTGCATCCGATATTTTTTGAAGAGTGGCGCCGGCCTGAAGAATAGAAGACAAAATAACAGGGATATGCTTTTGCGGGAAAAGCTGTCTGAATGCCCTATCAACTCTGCCCATCATGGCTCCTTATCAGCTAAAACAATTTCACCATAAATCCTTGCCGCGTCGTTGAGAGCCGCTGTGCGCGTCCAATTCACGAGAATATTGGGGCGAACGATATGTATCCGATCCCCTTGAAAAAAAAGGATGTCACGCTCATAATGGAGTGTCCCCCGTTGCCTGGAAGCATGTTCATGAAATTCTTTTAAAACTTTTATCAGATCTTGAGAAAGAGTTTTTCGATGATAAGCTGTCTCAAAACTTGAGAGAGTGAGCGTAACCATGGCCAGACCGATTTGATCGTCTGTTCCGCCTTCTGCACAGACGCGATAGTGTGAACCTTCTGTCTTAGCCCATGTATTCAGCGTTTTAGTCAATGTGTCCGCATATGCAGATAGACCTTGAGAGGCATAAGGCTCTACAGTTGTGTCATGCACCGGATTAAGGGTCACTGTTTTCGGTGACCATCGAGTTGTTGGTGTAGAGCTGGGCTCAAAAACACGAATTGTATCTTTAATAAGAGTGATCTCCTGGTCGGTCAGACCGAAATAGCGGTAGATCAATGGTTCGAGTTTTTTTTGATGAGCATCGACGATCTTTTTTCGTTTTTGGTGCCACTCTTTTTTAATAGCCGCCTCATTTTCCTCAAACAGAGTATGACGTTTGTCATCAGATTTCAGACCGGTGAGAGTTTCTTTTAACTCACTACGGAGTTGACTGAATTTTTTGGTTACTTGTTTTAGAATTTTTCCAGCGTTCGTCGAAACAAACTCGCTTCCAGGCAAAGGAAAGGGAACCCTCAGTAGTTCGCTGAGATGAACCTTATCCCTCTCGCTTCCCCAGTTTGCCGAAGTGTGAAATAGGAAATACCGCGCCAGGTTGGACCGTAGATAACCTGTAAGAAATATTAACAGATCAGCATCTTCTTGCGGACCGGCAATTGATTGTAATGAGTCCTGAAAGAGTACATCAAAATCGCAATATGCTATCTTGCTGAATCCTTGGCTGATTAAAATCATAGGGGCTTTGAATAACATGGCGTTTGGAGCCATTCTCAAATGTTTTCTATAAGCCCCAATTTTTTTCAGTCTTTCCCCAAGAGTTGTGCAATCCGACTCGAATAGAATCATCTGGATGTATGGCTCAGCGCGCACAAAAAGAGCGTCAAGTTCCCAAGGGTTTGGTTTCGGTTTTGGATATTTCTTATTTGTTTTCGCCTTTTCGGAATAATAAGGTTGAAAACCCTGTCCTTTAATCCAACGCTTGCCTTCCTTTGGCGCGCCGGCCAAATCCGAAAGCGGCGGCAAAGACTGAAGCAGATCGAGAAGCTTTTGATCCCGAGGCGTTCCCCAAAGACGTCGCTTCCACACAACGGGAGCGGTTTTCGATTGGGTTGCCGCAAGAATGTCGGCCAGCGGTATCCATGTGCGTGCCGAAGGGTTGACTGTAACAATTCCTTGCCGGAGTCCATCGCGGTTAAATTTCGGTGCAGCGAATTCCACCAGATCTTGAGCCGGTTTAGGAGGAATGTTCTTGAAACGTGCAATAAATGCCGGAGTTTTGGCATTTTGGAACAGCAAACGGCGATAGTCCGCCAACTGCATAACCTTTTCCAGAGTCACCTGTTGAAGCCATTCAGCCTGAAAGGCATCTGTCTGATTTTGTAGCATTTTGGTTGGCAGCAGGAGGCATCCTGTCCCATCGTTCTGGAGAAAACGCTGCGTTTCTTGCATAAATTTCTGTGCAAGTTGTTTGTTTTGTCTGCCCTTCCATGGAGGATTGCCGATAATACAGTCAAATGTTTCGCCGGAAAGCGTCTTTCCGGCGAGGAAATCAGCCTTGTGAATAACGGGAATGTCTGCACAGGGATGGTTCGGGTCAACCCCATAATCCAGGAGTTTCGGCAATGGCTGGCCAGTTTTTTCCATGTAATGCTGTATATCAGGGGGATCGAAAAAATCCAGGTAGGCTAAATAAAGACTGAAGCAAGCGATTCTGCAAGCCGTTTCCTCCTTATCCACTCCACGAATCTGCCGGGCAAGGATATCTTGAAGCGCTTTGGCTTTGGTGACATAATGCACCCGACCACCCTGAATATGTATCCAACGGTTTGCAAGACGATTAAACAGGATCACAAGAAAAATGCCGGACCCACATGCCGGGTCGAGAAAAGACCATTCAAAGACATCCGGTGAGTCGCGCATAGCCATATCCACGACCATTTCCGCCAAAAATCGAGGCGTATAGAAAGCCCCGCTTTTTCGCTGTCCTTCCCGGTCTTCAACAGCTAAAAAGTCTTGATAAATCGCACTTATCGTTTCAACGGGAATCATCTTGAAGTTATATGGCCAGAAACCCAGGGAACGCTGCCCACTTTGCACATTGTGGCCCCCGAGAAAAAGGATCAATTTGTCGAGGTGTGAGAGCTGGATGAGATGTTTCTCCGCATCAAGATTCTGATCAAACATATTGCCATTGAACCTATCCTTAAGATTATCAAAAAGCCCATAAAGGTAATTGATCCGCTCGGCATTTGATATTTTCTCCAACAGCGCGGCCAGTACCGTTGTTCCAGTTCGACCTCTACCTGGTTCCTCAATGGAAACAATGCCACGATCAAGAAGATAACACAGAAAAAGCACACGTCCGATAAAGGCATGGGCATCTTGGGGTAATAATCTGTCATTGCCCTGAATTAATACATTGCGCAAGGCACGAAGATTGTTCAAAAGCCAGGAATCCACAGACTGATCCGGGTCGAAATATTTCCGGTTCACCTCGACCTCGTAGTAGTGACCCGTCGCCAGTTCATAATAGAAGGACTGAATTCGCTGCACATAGTCGGCCAGAGTCAATATCTCAACAAGAGCGTTTTCCCGCCTCTTTTTATCTGAGCGCTCTTTTTGTGGTTTTGCCAACCCCGAATAGATATATACAGATGTCGGATCAGCCAGAACAATGATATTGGCTACGCCTTGATTCCAGAAAAGCCTTTGAAAAAAGATTCGCTCTGAAAGAGTAAAAGGGCGACTATACTCTTTCAGATACAAGACAGGGCGGTTATCCAGGCAGAGCACACCATCAAGTTTTATTTCACGCCAGGCACGCCCGATGACCGACACATATCCGAGTAAGTTAACATCATGTTTGACGGATTCAAAAGAATCATAAAATATCATTCCTGCCGGGGTCGGCATATGTTTCTTAACAAGGTTTGATATTTCCATCTCAATACCCATATATTCAATATATCCGTCTTAGAACTGCCCTGACAACTCCCTGAATACCCATTTCACCGATGGGAATCAGGTCGGTATAGAATAGACTTTCCGCTTTTAGAAAAAAACCGTTTTTTTGTCCGGCAAGTGTCTTAAGTGTGTTCTCGCCATCGATTAACGCGATTACCATATCTCCTTCCTTGGGGGAAACATCGGCATCCGCAACAACCCAATCACCTTCATGGATACCGCGCCCCGTCATCGATTCGCCGGTGACCCGTAGCGCAAACAATCTGTGACCGGTGGAGCCGTCAAGTATTGCAGGATCAACGGCAAGGGTCCCATGCTGATATTCTGTTTGGGTCTCCGGATATCCGGCCGGAATATTACCTATGAGCGGAACCGAAATAGCGCCGTTGGTGGATGGTTTCTCGAAAAAGAGTAATTCGATGCCACGCGAACGCCCTTTCCGGCGGCGTACGTATCCCTTTTTCTCCAAGGCACGCACATGATCTGCCGCTGCTTTGGGGCTTTTAAATCCAAAATGGGCGGCGATTTCCCTGTACGTAGGAGCATTTTTTCCTTCGCGCCGCAATTCTTGGAGAAAATCTATAATTTCAGCTTGTCTGGGTGTCAGGCTGTTTGCACTAAACATTTGTATAGTATTTATGCAGGAAAAATGAAAATGTCAAGCGTTCATTATTTTTTTCTGTTGGAAGCCGTCCAGCATTCCGCATTGGGTAAAGTGGCTATCCAACGTTTCCAGAGCCCTGCTCAATTCGCGCTTTTGCGCAAGATCAGCCAGTTTCAGGAGCTTTTTACGAATTGGTTTTGAATACTGATGTGTCCTATTTTATAATTATTTCAATATATTTTAGAAATTAATAATTCACAATTCAAGCTTTGAATACATATGCTCCCTCGTGCGTGACTAATGCCCCGAGGTACGA
>Ga0255426_10023_pt1 | contig 35210 bp, 33 predicted proteins | sample ANMaggSeSYBR02J9_FD_182666 | JGI IMG/M metagenome (GOLD analysis project Ga0255426, IMG submission 182666) | Sediment cell enrichment communities from methane seep in Santa Monica Basin, California, United Staets - ANME aggregate JGI... | ecosystem: Environmental > Aquatic > Marine > Cold seeps >...
TAAGAATTGCGATTCAATTTTCATGCCAATTGGTGATTTTTTAGATAAATAATTTGTATGATCTTTAAACTTTCGTAAAAAACGGTGAAACTTTAGTTAAATAATTGGCCTTACTTAAATAAAAAATATAAGAGGGGCGTAGTTGACAAGCTTGAATAAATATCAAAACCTTCTTGCCTGGCGCGAATCTAAAGGCTGTACTATTGATTGTGAAATTAATCTTGACGAACTGTTTGAAACAAAAGAAGGAAGAAAAAAGTTTGATGCAAAATGGAAAGATTTTTTAACCTCTGATCCTTTTAATAAAAAGATATACAGGAAAAAAGGCAATCTGCTTACATATAAATCCGAACAGCTTATTCCATTAAAAAAAGATAAGCGCCCTTCTCTCCTTCTGGTATTGGGGAACCCCGCAACACATTCAGTTGAGAATGGAATGTTTTTTTCATTTGAAGGCAACAAAAAGGAGCACCGTTTCTGGAAAAGCATCCTTAAACCAGCGGGTGTTCTCGATCTTCCTTTTGATTCTAATCAGGCAGTAACTAAGCTAAACAAACAGCGTAGGGAAGCATTGTTTAATCTGAAATATGATTCTCCTTTCCGCATCGGCCTTTGCGTATTCATAACCATGCCAAGTGCGCCGGGTGGCAAGTGGGGTGGTATAGCAGGCGTTCATAAACTTCTTGGAATAAGGGCATTAAGACGTTTGGAACAGGCGGAAACTGAAAGAGTTTTTGACTGTGCAAATAAGTTTGTAACTCCTAAAGGCAAGGTTTTAATATTTCAAAAGAATGCCTGGAATGCACTGCGTTCTGATGATGATCCGTTGTATGGTATTGCTATAGCCAAAGCCAGCAAACTTAAGGGAACCCTTAAAGACAATCCAAAAATTCCAGTGTGTTGCGTTCCGCCGACACGTCTTTCTGGGCCTTGCAGTAATGTATTAAATAAATTTAATTTGAGTAACGGATAATGGATTAAATTTGAAATTTTGGGATGTATATCGAGGTTAAAGGTTCGGGATGAAACTCCAGGAAAGTATAAAACGCTTGCAAGAAACTATCCGTTATCTTTCTGTTGAGATAGGCCCACGAAGTTACAATGACCACGAAAAGCTCTATCAGGTTGCAGAATATATATCCAGCCGGTTTAAAGAATATGGCTGTCATGTTAATGAGCAATCTTTTGTGTTTCGAGGAAATACTTATCGAAATATTATTGGCAGCATACCTGGATCAAACAAAGAAGAAGGGATAGTTGTACTGGGAGCTCATTACGATACAGTTGCGGGCAGTCCTGGAGCAGACGATAATGCAAGTGCAGTTGCCGGTCTTTTGGAAATCGCAAGACTTATCTCAAAATCAAGGGTGGCCCCGGCAATTCAGTTTGTTGCTTTTGCTCTTGAGGAACCACCGGCATATAGAACGAAAAATATGGGTAGTTACCACTATGCACAAATGCTAAAGAAGAGTCGTCAAAAAATTCTTGGCATGATCTGCCTTGAGATGATCGGGTATTTTGCAGATAACCCTCACAGCCAGGAATTTCCGCTCCCTTTCATGAAGCGAAAATTTTCAACCAAAGGTAATTTTATAGCAGCGGTTGGAAACCTCAGGTCAAGAAAATTCACGGAAATGGTCAAGAAAGGTTTCAAAGAGGGAACAGACATTCCAATTTTTTCGTATAATGCTTTGCCTATAGTTATAGGAATTGACTTTTCAGACCACTGGTCATTTTATAAGTTTGGTTATCGTGCTGTAATGATAACCGATACCGCTTTTTATCGAAATCCTTACTACCACACAGCAAGTGATACGTATGACACACTTGATTATGAAAGAATGGCAAAAGTTGTACATGGAGTAAAAGCGGCTGTCGAACGACTTATTTGAGTTTAGGGCTCGGTAAAACAAAAAGGGCATTCCCTCATAATTCGATAGAATGCCCTTTTTTTAACTCAGAAATATTGGTCTAAACCGTAGTGACATTTGCAGCAGCGGGACCTTTTTGACCCTGCTCAATGTCAAAGGTAACTCGGTCGCCTTCTTCAAGAGACTTAAAACCACTTGCATTGATTGCTGAATGATGAACAAATACATCCGGACCATCTTCCTGCTCAATGAAGCCAAACCCTTTACCGCTATTAAACCATTTTACAATTCCATTAGCCATAATTAACACCCTCCTTTGCGGAAATTCTCATAGTTCCAGACTTCAGGGTGCCACTTTGACAAATGGTACTTTTCCTTTAGAACGAAACCGGCCCACCAATTAAGAATGAGCCTTTATTGATTAAAAGTAACAATAACACCTTTTAGGCTGAAAGCAAGGTTTATTATTGATATTTTTTAAAATAAAGGATTTTTTTTACTACGCCGCACAAACAAATCCCGAAGATTGACACAAAGATTGCGAGAAAGGGCAGTTTCCGGCCGGAAACTATTTGGCTTCAGCCCAATTTTCTCCCACCGCCATATTAACCTTCAGCGGCACCTTCAGCTCCCAGACACCCTCCATTATATCTTTAACAAGACTCCTGACTGTATCCAGTTCATCGGGAGGCACTTCAAAAACAATCTCATCATGTACGGAAAGCAGCATTGCAGATTTAAGGCATCTCTCTGTAAATGCAGACTCCACGGTTAACATGGCTATTTTTATCAGATCTGCGGCCGTTCCCTGAATAGGAGTATTTATTGCGGTCCTTTCAGCAAACTCACGCAAGTTTTTATTTGAGCTGTTAATATCCGGCAGAAGACGAATACGGCCAAGCAAAGTGCTTGTCTTATTTGAAATCCTGGCCTCTTTGATCGTCTCGTCTATAAACTGCTTTACGCCGCTGTATCTTGTGAAGTAGTTATGTATATAGGTTTTCGCCATTTTCCGGCTTATTCCCAGCTCTTTGGAAAGACCGTAGGGACTCATTCCATAAATAATGCCGAAGTTTATAACCTTGGCCTGCTGCCTTAATTCGGAATTAATTAAAGATGGAAAAACCTGGAAAACCTCTGTTGCAGTCCGGGTATGTATATCTTCATCTTCTTTAAAAGCCTTGATAAGTATTTTATCATCTGAATAATGGGCAAGTATGCGGAGTTCTATCTGAGAATAATCTGCGGCAAGCAGATACCATCCTTTTCTTGGGATAAAAGCTTTTCTTATTTCTTTTCCTTCATCGGTTCGGACCGGAATATTCTGAAGATTCGGTTCAGAGCTGCTAAGACGGCCTGTAGCAGTAACTGTCTGATTGTATGAAGTGTGGATACGTCCTGTTTCCGGATTTGCAAGATCTATCAAAGCATCCGCATATGTTGACTTAAGTTTTGCAAGAGTCCGATGCCTTAATATTAAAGCAGGAAGTTCGTGCTGCTCTGCAAGAACTGCAAGAACATCTACATCAGTTGAATAGCCTGTCTTCTTTTTTGTCTTCTTTTGCACCGGCAATTTTAGTTTTTCAAAAAGTATTTTGCCTAATTGCTGTGAAGATCTGATGTTGAATTCTTCCCCTGCGATTGAATATATACTGCTTTCAAGCTGATCAAGCTGATGTTCAAATGATTTTGAAAGAACCATCAGCTTTTCTCTATCAACATTAATTCCCGTCATTTCCATTTTCATAAGGACCGGCACAAGGGGCATTTCTACTTTTTCAAAAAGTTCTTCAAGCCCCATATCTTTCAGCATGGGCATAAGTACATTGTAAGCCATAAGCGTAATATCGGCATCCTCGCAGGCATACGGCACAGCCTTTTCAAGGGGAACCTTTGAGAAACAGGAAGCATTTTTACCTTTACCTGCTACTTCCTCGTATAAAATCGTCTTGTGATCGAGAAAATCAAGAGCAATCTGGTCAAGATTGTGAGCGCGCTTCGAAGGGTTAATAAGGTAAGATGCCAGCATGGTATCAAATATTACTCCGGAAAGATTTATTCCATGGCGTGAAAGAACAATCCAGTCATATTTTATGTTCTGGCCTATTTTTTTTAGTTTATGATTTTCAAGTACCGGCTTAAGCATCTTTAAAACTTCATCCCGCTTAAGCTGTTTTGGTGCGTTTTTATATTCATGAGTGCACGGAATGTAAAAAGCCTCATCAGCCTTTACTGAAAAAGACAAACCCACAAGCTCTGCCGCCATTGGATTTTTAGAGGTAGTTTCAGTATCAATGGCAAATAAGCCTGAAGCCTCTAAAATCGCAATAAGATCGGAAAGCTCATCAATACTCAAGACTGCCTTGTATTTCTTTTTTGATAAATCCGCCCGTTTTATAACAGACTGCTGCAACTGCCTGAATTCCAGTTTTTTAAAGAGTCCGGAGAGAACGGCGTTGTCAGGAGCTTTATATTTAAAGTCTTCAGGTGTAAAGGCCAAGGATACTTTGTCATTTATTCTAACAAGTTCTCTGCTCAATAATGCCTGTTCTTTATACCGGACAAGATTTTCATGCTGCTTTTTTTTCTTTATTGTATCTACCTGCTCATATAAATGCTCCATGCTCCCGAACTTCTTTATCAATGCAAGCGAAGTCTTTGGGCCCATCCCGGGTACGCCGGGAATATTATCGGCAGAATCACCGGAAAGACCCATAACATCAACCATCTGGCGAGGTTCAAGCCCATATGTATCTTTAATGAAATCAATATCAATTGTCTTTTCTTTCATTGGGTCCCAGATAATAGATTTATCTGTAACAAGCTGCATGAAATCTTTATCGCCTGTAACCATAATTACAGAAAATCCCGCCTCCTCTGCCTTGCGCGCAAGAGTGCCTATAAGATCATCGGCTTCGTAGCCAGACATTTCAACAACCGGTAGGTTGAACCCTTTTGTTATATCCTTTATATATGGAATTTGAATTGATAAATCTTCCGGCATGGGAGGACGGTTGGCTTTATAGGCGTCAAACATTTCATGTCTAAAAGTAGGGCCTTTTACGTCAAAAAACATTCCTGCGTATTCCGGATTACGATCTTCTATGAGCTTTAAAAGCATTTTCGTAAAACCCAAAACAGCATTTGTGGGAAGGCCCTTTGAATTGGAAAGTCCCCTGATTGCATGATAAGCACGATAAATATACGCGCTGCCGTCTATCAGGTATATTGTTTTGTCTTTATACATAAGAATTCAGGTTGCAGATTACAGGTTTTATTGATATCTATTTTTGTAGTGGTTCACGGTTCACGGTTCACGGTTCACGGTTTTATGTTTTATCAACCGTTAACCGCAAACGGTTGCCCATTTTTTTCTTATAGACTTTATCTGCTTTTATCACTAATAGACTAAAACAACAAGACCGCTTAAGGGAACATATATGAAAAGAGGCAAAATAATCACTGAAGACAGTGAAATAAAACATATTCTGGCAGATTCAAAAAACATAGCAGTTTTAGGTTTGAGCCCTAAACCGCAAAGAGACTCCCATATTGTTGCCAAGTATCTTAAAGAACAAGGCTATAAAATTATTCCAGTACGACCCAAGCAGAAGGAGATTCTTGGAGAAAAAGCATATTCATCAATAGAAGACATTAAGGAGCCTGTAGATATTGTTAATGTATTTAGAAACACCTCTCAGATAATGCCGCATGCACATGAAGCTATTCGAATCAAACCAAAAGTTTTCTGGATGCAGCTTAACATAGAAAACAATGAAGCTGCAGAATTACTGACAAAAGCAGGTATAGATGTTGTAATGAACCATTGCATAAGTGTGGAACATGGCAGACTCTTCAACTAAATTGACATACAGGAAAAGACGGCTCCGAACAAAGCCGGCAAACTGCCATTGCTGCGGCAATAAAGCCCCCTTCTTCTGGACATGCAGGTGCGGCTTTGCAATTTGTCAGGACTGCATGTATGAAAATGTCTGGGGAATGTCATGTAATGGAATAACCTGGCAATGCCCTGACTGCGGAGGGCAGAACAATTTCGGGAATCAATAACGGCAACAACGGTTTACGGTTGTCGGTTCACAGTTCACAGTTTTTTCAATGAACTATGCAACGGAGGGTCCCCATAATTCTTCTCTATAGACTTTCTGTTTTTTTCAACCGTGAACCGATAACTGTAAACCGTAAACCCTTAGGAACGGGGACGAAATAACTTCCCCAACTATGCATCACAGCTTCCGGCCACCTTTGCCCGATCTCAAATCCCAAAAATATTGAAATAGCTCGCTATTCCATCAACTTTTGTGATTTGAGATCGAACAAATTTGACCCAAATCTATGCGCCTACTTGGGGAAGTTATTTCGTCCCCGTTCCTTACCTTAATAACTATGCTCTTTGCCGGGAAATTTGCCTGCCTGCACTTCTTCCACATATTGTTTTATCCCCTTTTTAGCTTCATCAACAATTCCGGCGTATTGCTTAACAAATTTCGGGACATGTCTTTCATTTAATCCAAGGAGATCGTGAAGAACAAGGATTTGTCCGTCACAATACGAGCCCGCACCAATCCCAATGGTCGGAATTGTCAGGGCTTTTGTTATCTTTTCAGAAATTTTAGAAGGAATTCCTTCTAAAACAACAGAAAATGCTCCCGCTGCTTCTATTTCAAGAGCATCTGACATCAGCCGTTCTTCATCACGCTGAACCTTGTAGCCTCCCATTTGATGAACAGACTGAGGGGTAAGGCCTATATGAGCCATTACTGGAATTCCTACTTCTGATATTGCTTTAATTATCTCACTGACCGCTGCGCCTCCTTCAAGTTTAATCGCTGCTGCTCCAGCTTCTTTAAGAAACCTTCCTGCATTGGCAATTGCCTGGCTCTTGCCTGGCTGGTAAGACATAAAAGGCATATCGCCCACAACCATCGCGTTCCGGACGGCTTTGGACACAATCCGGGTATGATAAACCATCTCATCCATTGTAACAGGCAGTGTGCTTGATTCTCCCTGAACCACCATCCCCAATGAATCTCCCACAAGAATAAGGTGCACTCCTGATTCATCAACCATCCTGGCAAATGGAAAGTCATAGGCTGTAAGGGCAACAATCTTTTCACCCTTTTCCTTCATTCTATACAAAGTTTTGATTGTAACCTGCGATTGCATGGTATTATCCTCTTAACCTATTATTTTTACAAAATTTTTATAAATTTAAACATATCATGTCAAGAAAAACATTAGTATTGACTTAATAAAGCATATTAAGATATAAAATAAGTTTATAAATTAGTAGCCGTTCACGGCTTGAAACTTTAAATTGGGAAGAACAATACAAAAGCATGAAGACCAAATTTCTAATTTCGACGTTCCGTGAACGCTTACCAATTATTATACCATACTCCTTTTTTCTCGTTCCCATGCTCTATCGTGGGAATGCATACCATATGGGTTCCCACACCGGAGCATGGGTACCAGGCAAACCTTGAACCTGACAACCTGAGTAGTTAATATAATGATTCAATTAATTAGAGGATTCAAAGATATTCTCCCTGGAGAAGTTGAGCTCTGGCAAAATATAGAAAAAACCACCCGCTCACTTTTCGAGGATTTTGGATTTAAGGAAATCCGACTGCCGATTCTGGAACGTACTGAGCTTTTTGCAAGGAGCATTGGAGAGGATACCGATATTGTAGAAAAAGAAATGTATACTTTCCCGGACAGAAAGGGAGACCTTATTACACTGAGGCCGGAAGCTACAGCATCTGTTGTTCGTTCATATATTCAGCATAAAATGTATGCAAAGGATCCTGTGCGGAAATTTTATAGCATCGGGCCGATGTTTCGAAGAGAAAGACCTCAGAAAGGAAGGTATAGGCAATTTTATCAGATTAATGCCGAAGTGTTTGGTATAAATTCGCCATTTATTGATGCGCAGCTTATTTTTCTGGCTGTGAAACTTTTTTCCATGCTTAAAGTAACGGACGCAAAACCCCACATAAATTCATTGGGTTGCCCGAAATGCCGTTTAAATTTTAAGGAATCTCTTTCTAATTTTCTTTCATCTGTAACAGAAAAATTGTGCCAGGATTGTCTTAGAAGAAGCAAAAAAAATCCTCTAAGGGCGCTTGACTGCAAAAGCTCTTCGTGCCGTGAGGCTATGGTGAATGCACCTGCTCTAATAGATTATTTATGCCCCGAATGCACTCAACACTTTGAAACAGTTAAATATGCGCTTGGAAAATTTAAAATTCCATTTGTAATCGACAAAAGACTGGTTAGGGGTCTGGACTATTATACCCGAACCACCTTTGAAATTCAGACAGGTTTATTAGGCGCCCAGAATGCTGTAGCTGGTGGCGGGCGTTATGATGGTCTGGTAAAGGCGCTGGGAGGGCCTGACCAGCCTGCAATCGGCTTTGCAATAGGCCTTGACAGGCTGGCAGAAATAACAGGACTCAGGGATAAAGACTTTACGCAAAAGCCTGATATTTTTATAGCTGCACTTGGGGAAAAAAGCAGACCTTTAGCTTTTGAATGGAGCTGCAATTTTGGTCTTGAAGGAATTCGGCCTGAAATGGATTTGAGCAATAGAAGCCTGAAAAGCAGGATGAAACGTGCAGACAGGCTTAAAGCCTCGTATGTGCTTATTATAGGAGACAATGAACTTGAAGAAGGATCAGTTATTCTCCGGAATATGACAACTAAAAAACAGATTTTAATCCCTATAGAAAGTTTAGTAGAAAAAGTTAAAGCGGAAATCGAGTTAGTTGCACCTTCGGTGTGAATATAAGTGCCTAAAGTGAGCTAAAGTATATTAAAGTGCCTAAAGTTAATGAATGCGCCTTTGGCGCTGCCAATTTTATTTTTTTTGCCTGGTTCCCATGCTCCAGCGTGGGAACGAGAAATGAGAGCGAACGTAAATGCTTGATGCCCCGCTTATCAATCAGCACGCCGAAGGCGTACCTCAACTTTAGGCATTTTAGGCACTTTAGTTCACTTTAGGCACTTATAATTCTTTGTGTAATCGTACAAAAAAATATCAATTACTTTTGACCTATTTTTGAAAGGAGTAACTGCTTTGTCAGATGATATACTTGGAGAAATGAGGAGAACACACAACTGCTGTGAACTTGATGCATCCTCAATCGGCAAGGAAGTTGTGCTTATGGGATGGGTTCAGCGCCGAAGGGACCACGGAGGGGTCATATTTGTTGACTTGCGGGACAGGGAAGGCCTAACCCAGGTTGTTTTTAATCCCAAGATAGATATAAAAATTCACGAAAAGGCTCATGCGATCAGAAGTGAATATGTAATCGGTGTGCGTGGAATTGTTGATCCAAGGCCTCAAGGAATGACCAATCCGAACCTGAAAACCGGAGAGATAGAAATTACTGTCATTGAACTTAAAATTTTAAATGCAGCTAAAACGCCTGCTTTTTTAATCGAAGATAAAATTGATGTGTCGGAAACAGTACGGCTAAAATATCGCCATATTGATCTCAGGCGTCCACAAATGCAAAAAAATATAATTATGCGCCACAAGGCTGCCGCATCAGTTAGGAACTATCTTGACAAACGCGGATTTCTTGAAATTGAAACCCCTGTATTAACGCGCAGTACTCCTGAAGGTGCAAGAGACTATCTTGTCCCCAGCAGAGTTAATCCCGGCCGGTTTTATGCACTGCCTCAATCACCCCAGCTTTTTAAACAACTTTTGATGATCTCAGGGCTTGACCGCTATTTTCAGATAGTTCGCTGCTTCAGGGACGAAGACCTAAGGGCGGACCGCCAGCCTGAATTTACCCAAATAGATATGGAGATGTCCTTTGTCGGCGAAAAGGATATCATGGATATAACTGAAGGCATGATGAAAGAAATTTTTAATGACGTTCTTGGGATAGAGATCAATCCTCCTTTTTTACGTCTTTCATACAAAGATTCGGTCAGCCGTTTCGGCCTTGACAGACCGGATATTCGCTTTGGCCTTGAACTTAAAGATCTATCGGATATTGTTGGAAAATCCGGGTTCAAGGTTTTCTCCAGTGTTGTTAAAAAAGGTGGAATAGTCAAAGCACTGAATGCAAAAGGCTGCTCATATTTTTCACGGAAAGAAATTGACGATTTTACTGAATTCGTTTCCGTTTACAGGGCAAAAGGCCTTGCCTGGATAAAAGTCAAGGAAGATACATGGCAGTCTCCCATAGCAAAATTTTTTACAGAAAAAGAAAAAGAAGCTTTGGCCAAGCGCCTGGAAATGGAGCCCGGAGATCTTGTTTTCTTTGTTGCTGATCAACCAAAGGTTACAAATGAAGCTCTGGGGTATCTTAGAAACCATCTTGGGGAAAAGCTGGGCATAATAGACGAAAATGAATTCAGTTTTGTATGGGTTACTGATTTCCCTTTGCTTGAATACGATGAAACAGAAAAAAGGCTTCAGGCATTGCATCATCCTTTTACAGCTCCACTTGAAGAAGATTTAAAATTTTTGAAGGACGACCCTCTTGCCGTAAGATCCAGGGCTTATGATCTTGTTTTAAACGGTTCGGAAATTGGTGGCGGGAGCATACGTATCCATAAAAAGGATCTACAGGAAAAGGTGTTTGAAGCATTGAGTATGGATAAAGAAACTTATGAAGAAAAATTCGGATTTCTTCTTTCAGCACTTGATTCAGGAGCTCCCCCCCACGGAGGCATTGCATTCGGCTTTGACAGGCTGGCTATGATTTTATGCGGACAGTCTTCCATACGTGATGTTATTGCATTTCCAAAAACCCAGAAGGCCGCATGCCTTCTCACAAATGCACCTGCAGAAACGAGCAAGGCTCAACTCGACGAGCTTTCGTTAAAATTAAAAGGAGATTTTGTAATTTCCTAAAAAAAACAAATATTTTACTTGACTTAGATCAAATTTTTAGTAGATAATTACGTTTTATAATAAATTATCCCCAGTAGCTCAGTTGGCAGAGCGAGTGGCTGTTAACCACTAAGTCCGCGGTTCGAGTCCGTGCTGGGGAGCCAAACAATAAAAGCCCAATTTTTTCAGATTGGGCTTTTTTATTTTTATGTGAAACAACTTTTAATTTATCCTTATTTATGGTTACTGGATATTTGATATAAGCCATTTTTACGTCTAAAGTGCCTATATATTGTGGTCAGATGGCACAAGATATACAATATGAGGTATGCGATTTCTTAAATCAAACATCCAGATGGTTAACCTATTATTGACATTGTGAAATATATTGATATAATAAAAAATTTAAGTTTTACTTAATAAAAACATAATAAGTTAGAGGAAATAATAATGACTACTTTGAAATTAACTCACAATGTTTTTACGTTGGACAACAGGCAGCTAATTCCAGCCGGAACTGTAGTTTCAGATGATATTGTTGAGGAATTAATTTCGACGCATGAAAGTCCTTCTGCTAAAAGCTTTCCTTTTTTAAAACACAGTTCAATAAGAGATAATGCACTATTATTTTTCTCCCAACCTTCATATAATACCATTTTTTCCAACACAAAGCGAACTGAAGCCGTCCTCGATCTAATGGAGCAGGTCAATGTGCCGTATCCAATATTAGAAACAATGAATTATTTTAAACTGAATGATTTTTATACATATCGTCATTTTATAATGGTTTTTGCGCTTTCAACGCTTTTAGCTCAGGATCTTTTTGAAGATCATAAGGATATAAAAAAAGAAGTTGTTGCAGGCCCGACCCATGACTTGGGAAAACTCTGCGTCCCCTTAAACATTCTGAAAAAAACCGATCCACTGACCAGGTCGGAACGTCTATTTTTGGAGCATCATGCTATAGCAGGCTATGTTCTCCTCAGTTACTACCTCGGTGATAGCAAAAACCTTTCAGCCATAGTGGCCAGAGACCACCATGAAAGAAAGGACGCCTCAGGTTATCCTTGCGGTGTTCCTCTTAAAGACCGTATGGTCGAAATTGTCGTTGTAAGCGACGTTTATGATGCCTTGCTCTCGCCAAGACCTTACAGGAAGATTTCATATGAAAACCGGACAGCTTTGGATGAAATCACAACGATGGCGGAAAAAGGTAAATTAAGCTGGGAAATGGTGCAGGCTCTTGTGGCTGCCAATCGCAAGGATCGGCCTCATTACAGCGAGTGTACAGTATCATTAGAGAAAAGAGGCACCCCCCCGCCTGACAACGTATATGGCATTATTGTGGATGAATAATAAGGCTACAAATTTATTTAATTTTAAGATAATTCTTAATTCCCTCAATATGCTTTTCTGCATGTTCATAATTGCGGGTATTAGATAGTACCATCAGGTGCCTGGATGCATCAATCGGAGATTCACCCCGGCTGTCTAAAAGCATTTTATACCAGTTCGGCAAATTTTCATTATAACTTGCAGAAAGCTTAACGGAATTTTGTCTGTTTGCTTTACTCCATTCTTTCATCTGTGACTTTATTTTTTCACCAATATCTTTATCGTCTTTGGATTTATAATAATATTTAATGGTTAACGCTACTTTATTTTTTATCTTCCGGTATCCTAAAATTGGGCGTACCCAGAATTGTAATATTATATACCCAAAAGATCCTGAGATAAAACTGATTATTGCCACAAAATATATAGGTTCCATGTATATTCCTCTTGTTGGTAACGGTTCAGGGGGTTTACTTTAAATTGAGAACTTGAAAATTATAATTATAAAATCTTGCGCCTGTTTTCAAAATAAAGTAACAAGGCTTATGTGTCAATCAAGAATAAAAAAATCCAAATGCAATGTGTTTTTACTTATGTGAAACCATCCCGCATTTCGGCAAAGGCTCCAAGAGAGAAACGGTGAAAATTGAAGAACACATAAAATACTGGCTTGATTCTGCAAACAATGATTTGGATGCAGCAAATAGTCTTTTTTCATCTGAAAAATACGATTGGTGCTTATTTGTAGGCCATTTGGTGTTGGAAAAGACTCTAAAGGCATTTTATGTTCTCAATAATGAGAATTCAATCCCACCTAAAACGCACAATCTCTTAAAATTAGCCGATTCTGCAAACATAGAACTATCAAAAGAACAAATTATTTTTTTGGATGAGGTTAACGACTTTAATCTTGAGGTGAGGTATCCTGAATACAAACGTGAGTTTTATAAACTTTGTACAAAAGAATTTGCAGAAAAATATTTTCATGAAATAGAGGAATTTGCATTATGGCTAAAATCCCGGATACAATAATAAATGAAGTTAAGGATTATATTGATATCCTTAATAAAAATGGCTTTCTAATTAAGCAGGCTGTGTTATTTGGAAGTTATGTTAATGGAAATTATAATAAGTGGAGTGATATTGATATTGCACTTGTTTCAGATAAATTTGAGGGCATACGTTTTAATGATAGAAAAAAGATTAGGCGATACAAATTTGAAGTAAGTGCAGATATTGAACCATTGCCTTATACTCCCAACGATTTTTCAACAAACGATCCTTTTGTAAAAAAAATAATAGAAACAGGTGTAAGAATTGTTTAATTACTGCAAAGGATCATTGATTGTAGAAAAAATGATGATTTGTTCCATCAAGAAATGCAATCAGTGCCAGGGGCATACAATGACCAGGCTCAGCGCAAGGCGTGAATCTGCATTAAGGTTAAAATTAATGATAACGTTATGAATCTTATGAAAAATTATATCGCAGCTATAATAACCATTGCATTTTTCATATGTCCATCTATCTGCTTTTCCTCTTATCTTATTGAGTTAAAAAACGGCTCTACATTTATAATTAACCACTATTGGAAGGATGGGAGGCAGATAAAGTTTTACTACTACGGCGGAGTTGTGGGGATTGAAAAAGACCTGGTTGAGGGAATCAGGGAGTCTGATATTTCGGTTATTGAATATCATGAAGAACAGAGCGGACCGAATACGACTGCCGCCGACTCTACAGACGAAGTTGAAGAAAAGGGAGCATCAAAAAAAGCATTCGATAATGAAATCGATTATAAGAATGAGCAGATGTCCTTGAAATCACAATTGGAAGAAGGGCTTTCACGTTACAAAAGAGCAAAGGAACGTGACGACAAAGAGATGGTGGATGCAGAATATCGAAAGGTGTCAAAGGTATCTGCCGAGCTTGAGCATTTGAAAAAAGAGGTTACGACAAAAAATAATGGAACGACTCCCGAATGGTGGAATTAGGGCTCGCTCAAAAATAACTTGGTAGAATTTGCGCCCGAATTTGCCGTAGATTTAATCGATCTGATTGAGCAAACCCGCAGGAATAGTGAGCTATTTCGAGGCCAATTTTACTATAGTCGTGATTATAGATTTTTCCATGATACGACTTTAAAACCAGACACTGTTCCGCTGCCAAGATTTTTTAGATTCTCATCGTAATGAATAACGCCTTGGCCTGAGATATCTACAGTATCACCAATCATTGATCCATAAATATCAGCCTGTCCCGAAAAATCAAAATTCGCCTCTGGAGCGTAAATTGCGCCATAAAGGTCTGCTTGTCCGGAAAAATGTACGTCGCTACAGCCGTCAGTTCCATAAATAATAAGATTTTCAGGTCTGATGTTTTTATTCACTATACCCTGTCCGGCCATATGTATAGCTCCTGAGGCATAAATTGTTAATGAACTCCCGACCAGAATATCTATCATTGCTTGCCCTGAAATGTGTATATCGCCATCTACATAAAGCGTTACATCGCCGCTTATTGTTATTGTGGATTTGGAAGCAAGGCTGATGCTATCGACTCGGGTGTCGGTGCTAATTGTCTGGTCACCTGAAAGGACGCCTACAGAAGTTTCATGTCCTGGATCAGTAACCGAAGGCATAAGGAATGGCTCGGGCAATACAGTTTCAGAACCCGTAATATTTCCCTTAGGGCCGGAGCTGATTACAGTATTCGGATCGCCTCCTGCCCCTGCTATGGCATCTCCGTAAATATTTCCGTTGCCTACGTTTAGGTCGCCATTATCTATAGAATTTGTTCCCACATCACCATTTTGCATGTTTCCTTCCCCAGTCCAGGGAGCAACTGAGGAATCATAGCTGTCCGTATAGGCAAGCCCACCACTCATGTCAACCCATTTATCTCCAAAGGCAGCAAAGCTGAATGGAGAAAAAGGTTGAGGACCGAGAACCACCTCAATTTTTGCACTTGCCCCTGTGGAGGTAGTTACAGTTGATTCTATTTTTCTCCTGTTATTACCTGAAGCTGAATCCGGATCTCCTATTGTAATAGTGTAATTACCGGTACTTAACATTGGGCTTATGGGAAGAGTTTGAGATGCTTTATAGTTATTCCAATCTGATATATTCTGTTTAAGAAATCCCTGGGCATGATTTATCTCTGCTTCCGCTAAATAGAACGCTTGCACACTGTTTTTGTAATTTCTGCCGATTTTAAGGTCTGTTGTTGTAATTGTAACTGCCGTGGCTCCCAAAATTGATATAATAGCCAGAAACATAAGGCCCACAGGAAGAACAAATCCTTTTTCATTTATATATATTAAATTTGACATTCCAGGCTCCTTTGTTAAAATTGTAACCAACTGCTAAAAAGCAAGATTTCTTAGCATTATCACGGAACAATCCGGGTCAGGGTCGAGAATCCAAACAAGATTCTCGTTTGAGTTTACTTCCTATTTTTTTCTAATACCATTTGGTACACTTTATTGTTTTCATACCTAACTATTTGAATTTGTCAAATGGTAAAAAAAAAGTCAATTGCTTTGGAGAATGTTATGAAAAAGTTTATTTTGTTAATCGCAACTATCGCCTTTTTCATATGTCCATCTATCTGTTTTTCCTCTTATCTTATTGAGTTAAAAAACGGCTCTACATTTATAACTAATCACTATTGGAAGGAGGGGCTGCAGATAAAATTCTACTGCTACGGTGGAGTTGTGGGGATTGAAAAAAAAATTGTCAAAGCGATAAGAGAATCGGATATGGCATATAAAGAGGAAATAGATTCTAAAAATAAGAGAATCAATCTTGAAAATAAGATTAACGAAAAGCCAAAAATGACGGAAACAGTAGACCTAGAATATTATAAAGAAAAAAAGTCGCTGTTGGAGGCTGAACTAAAAAGAACCTTGGATAAATTGCGAGAAGCTACCAAAAATAAAGATTCAAAAGCCAAGAAAAAAGCAAGGGACGAAGTGAAAAAGATTTCCGCGAAGATGTATGAGCTTACTGCTGAGTTGATAAAAAAGAACAATGGAAAGATGCCCGAGGGCTGGTGGGAGAAAAAATAGATCGCCAGACTCCGGTTCAGAACTCTATCAACAATTAATTGTCAAGAATCATCTTTCCAGGAAAGGACATTTATTGTATAATTGTTAGGAGATAGATATTTATCCTTTATAGCTTCGTCAAAGTAGAACTCTCCCGAATTGTTAATTGTTGCCGTATTTCCCCATATCAGACCGTAGACGCCGGCGGAATTTTTCATTTCCACATGGGCGTTCGGAGCGTAAACCATTCCCTTAAAAGCAGTCGAGTGTTTGAAAGTAATATCCTGAGAGGAATTTGAAAAAATTGAAAAGTCAGTTGGTTGTGACAAGTTATTAAGGGCAGATCCGTTTTTTGATTCAAGTTCTCCTTCTTCCGCGTCAAGGGTTCCGCTGAGATAGATATTGACTGGTCCGGAACTCGCATCTATCGTAAGAGTTGAACCATTCCTCAGGACAATGTCTGTAATGTAATAGTCGCCAGCCGTCAGCGTCAATGTTTCCGCGTTGCCGAGGTCTATCGCTGTGGCCCCCTCAAGGGGAGAACCGTCTCCGGCGGTGCCGTTATCATTGTTGGCGATAATGTCAATGAACTTATTGTAGAGTTCGGATGGTGGATCTGAATCGTTTGCTCCCAGCGGATCCGGATCAACGCGTCCTATAGTGTCGAAGGTGCCTGTGACGGTAGGTGTTCCTGTATCTGTCCATATGGCATCAGAACCGGAGCTGTCTGCTCCCAGACCAATATTGCCGTCGATATATGTATCCATCTTGGTGTTGATCTGTGTATTGCTGCCAATATCAGCTTCTCCGGTGGATGCATCGGGAAAGATTACGTCGGGGAAGTTTATTGGATCTGGGATAGGTGTCTCTCTGGAATCATAACTATAAATCTTGGCATCCGCTTTTAGATCCAGTAATCCATTGGTGAACAGGCCGTAATCAAAAATGCTCTTTTGCTCCGCAGAAAAAACAACTTCAATAACAGCTTCTGAATTATTGGGTCCATGCCCCGTGACTTTGAAACTGTAATGGTCGCTTCCCAGTGATGTTAACACTGTTGGAGTGGTAAAAGAAAATCCGCTTGGTGTGAAATAGTTCAAAGATATTGGAGGATCTTCCGTCATCAGATCAACAGTGTCGGAGTCCGAATCATCCAAATCAATGGCCAGTTGCTTCAGTACATACTGAACGCCCGCCTCGGCATCGTAGAATGCCTGCTCGCTGGCTTTGTAATTGCTGCCGATTTTAAGGTCTGTTGTTGTAATTATAACAGCCGTGGTTCCCAGAATCGCTATAATAGCCAAAAACATAAGGCCCACAGGAAGTACAAATCCTTTTTCATTGCTTAATATCGTGCCAACTTGTTTTTTTATCTTCATGGTAAAATTCTCCCCACCTTATAAATCAAGGTTCCTTGGGGTTATAACAGATGTCAGGGTATATCTTCGATAATGGTCTCCATACGTCGGATCAGTATAATCAGAGTCCGGTTTGGTAGTTCTGGCGATTATTGTAATCTTTATCTGGCAAATATTGGCAGTTGTGGTTGTAGCGCTGCCGGCGCTGTCTAAGTACTCAAAAATAAATGATTGAATGTTTAAGGCAAATTCTTGCCTACCACCGCCTGTGTCTCTCCTGATCTCAAAAGGGTAGTCAGAGTCCATAGTATATTTTATATATTCATGTGAGTCATCAGTATCTTCATCGCCCGTCAGATCTGCATATATCTGAAGCTTATTAGCATCATATGGAATACCAACAAATTTTGCGCCCGTTGGATCTGATCTCTGCATCGTGCCTGTAGGATCATATCCCGCCATCCTGATCTCACGAGTCATCATATCCATTGCAGCTCTTGCGGTCTGTACCATTTCGGCAACCTGTTCCTGAACGTCATAGGTTTTGCGCTGCATAAGAAAAGTGCTCGACAATGCCGTCAGGATAATCAGGCCTATTGTCATGGCAATCAGCAGTTCTACCAGGGTAAACCCGCTCTCATTATTTCCGTCATAATAATTCATTAGCTTTACCTGGAAAGAATTGTCTGCAAACTAACTGATTTGCTTGATTCCCAGTAAACAGTCACTGTTACTGTCTTCATGTTAGCAGCCGGACTGGGATCAATGACAGTCACTTGCCTTTCATATTGATCATAAGGAGATGGTAGAGACGACCTTGGCTCTGATACAACACTTGAGTAGTCAAGCCCTTTAATCTCTTCCATCTTATCCTGCGCCAAAACCGTGGCAGTAGTAATCCTGTTGCTTACCTTGTTGCCGTTAATTATCCCTGTTATCAGAGCTGCTGTTCCAAGCAGTCCTACTGACAGAATAACCATGGCAACCAGAACTTCTATTAAGGTAAAACCGCTATTATTGTCCTGCAATCTACGCATTAAAGGAATTTTCCTTTTATTGTATTATAAATCAGTTATCTTAACACGTCCAGATATAGAGACAGTCACTTCCTTTGAGTCAACAGAATTGGTTAGTCCTATCGTAACAAATGAGTTCGCTGTTCCCCTAGAACTAAATATCGGATCTGGGGGATTGCTCGAATCAAATGTTACATCAGAATATTCTCTCTGAATATCTCTAAGCTGAACATCACCCTCTCCGTCATCTACAGTCATATCATTATTTGCGTCATCGCATATCTTATATTCATGATTGCTATAAAAGAACACCTTGACCCTGTAATTCAGTTTAACCGCCTTCATCCTCGCCGCCATCAAATCCCCCATTACCTGCCTGGCAGCGCCATTTAATCTTGATTTTGGCAGCCATGCAAAATAGTTTGGAATCGCAATGCCGGCCAAAACTGCCATAATAGCAATGACAATCATCATTTCAATTAAAGTAAAGCCGGATTGTTTGCTGTGGAGCGACATAAAGTATCCTGCAAATGTTTTTTTAAAACATTATGAACGCATAAGCATATATCAAAAAATAACTATTGTCTGAACGAAAAGCTTTGGTTCCGATCGACGAAGCAATCCCCTTGTTTCCGAGAGATTGCGTTGGTCGTGCCTCCCTCGCAATGACAGGAAAAACGTAATTCAGGAGGTTTTCGTTCAGGCACTAACTAACAATTCCGAGCTTTGCTTCTGTAATACAGCAGAAGCAAATTTTATGCCGTTCTGGCATTTTCTATAAAAAATGGTTAATAATTAACAGATAAATTATATCATTGCATATATTATTCTGAAATAATTAACAATAAATTAAAATGCAATTATTAATAAATATATTATATCATGGAGTTCAAACTCTTAAAACTCTTACTTTAAGATAAATTATACATTACCTGTTAAAATATTTAACATTTTGCGCTAAGTGTTTCTAAAATTGATACAAAATATTTTTGCAGATATATAAGATAAATTAGCTATTTTGGATAAAGTCCACGGCATTTTGAAAAATTCGTAATCCTATCGTGGGGCTTATCTCAAATACCTTGCCCTGGCGTTTAAGCTCTTCTTTTTGACGGGTCCAGTTTGGATGGTTGGTTGGATGATTGTAGGCTTCAGGATGGGGCATAAGGCCGAAAATTCTGCCGCTTGGATCACATATTCCTGCTATGTCAAGCGCTGATCCATTTGGATTGTATGGGAAAGCGCTGTTTGCAAGCTCTCCGTTCGGCATGGAATACTGAATTACAACCTGGTTAGTGTTTACAAGGCGCTCTATGGTGGACTCATCTGAATAGAATTTTCCTTCCCCGTGTCTGATGGGGAGTTCCAGGCAGTCCATGCCTTTTGTAAATATACAGGGTGATGCGGAATTTACTGTCAGATTTACCCAGTCATCCCTGAAATTTCCGCAATCGTTAAATGTAAGTGCCACCGACCGCTTACTGTAATCATGATTAAAACCAGGTAAAAGCCCGAGGTTTACAAGAGTCTGGAACCCATTGCATATCCCAAGTACAAGATTACCATTATCAATAAATTCTTTCAGCTTCTCTCCAAGATTTGTTTTAAGGCGTACAGCCTGAATAACACCTGCGCCATGATCATCTCCCCAACTGAACCCTCCGACAAAAACCATGATTTGAAAATCTTCAAGCTTTACATCTCCATTAATAAGCGAATTTATATGAACCCGGACAGCTTTTGCGCCAGCCAGTTCAAAGGCATAGGCTGTTTCATGATCGCAATTCAAGCCGTATCCGGCAAGTACAAGTGCATTTACGTTGGTCATATTAATGTTTCTCCGCCTGTATTTCTGCCTTAATGGTAATACTTTAGCTTTTTGAATTTATATTCGTTTCAGGCAAAATTCGAATATCGAAATCCGAAACTCGAAACAAATCCGAATACCAAATCAGAAAATGACCAAAACTAACTAATTGGGAATCGGTGGTTTTTGTCATTAGAGCATTTGAATTTTTTTCATTGTTTCGTATTTCGTGCTTTGAATTTCGAATTTCTGACTGAAAAATAGGAGCTTTTCGGTCAGCCACTATTTAAAGGTCTTTAAAAGGTTCTTTCCATGCGGTCTTAAGACTGTCAACAGAAACTGAAATAATAACCTTGCTATCAATACCCTTTACAACAAAATCCGGTCTTCCGGTTATTTTTCCAACGCAGGCATATGGAAGGTCTTTGAAAATATTTTCAAAAAGCTCCTTATGCTGAGGATCAATGGTTACAATAAATCGCCCTGCGGATTCGGAAAATAATATTTTGTCATTACGATCAATATTATCCACTGGCACATATGCAAGATCAACTTCCATCCCAAGGTTGCCGCCCATTGCGGTCAAAGCAAGATGAACGCCTAGACCGCCGCGGTATATACCATGTGCGGATGCCAGAATTTCTTTGTCAACGGCATGGCCAAGAGCCTTGTAAACAGGCGCAAACTGATCAGGCTTGACCCTGGGAACATTAAGGCCGGTATATCCAAAATGCTCGTAATACTCAGATCCACCCAACTCGTTTCCGGTGGTTCCAAGGACATAAATCAGATCACCGGGCATCTTACTGTCCATTGTAATGCATCTATTTATATCATCTATGACGGATGTTGCTGAAAACTGGAGGGTCTCAAGTGCGGAGACTTTATGTGTCTCACCATAACGGCCCGGAAGATAACCATCAACATACATACTGTCTTTGCCTGAAAGAAGTGGAATTTCATATGCCAGGCAAATATCCCGAAGAGCACGGCATGAACGGACCAGTTGCGCGGCCTTGAATCTACCGTCAGGATTATTTTCCGAATCATATTGAATATTCGGCCAGCAGAAATTATCCACGCCGCCTATATATTCAAAATTTGCCCCAACAGCTATAAGCCTGCGCACGGCTTCGTCAATGGTAGAGCTTGTCATATGATAGGCATCAATAAGTGAATAAGTAGGCAGCAGAGACTGGGAAAAAGCAAGACCTTTGTTAGAATCAAGCACCGGTCTTAAAACAACTGCATCACTGTTAACGTCTCGACCGGTGCCGACCAGAGGTTTTATTACGCTTGTGCCCTGGACTTCATGGTCATACTGCCTGGTAATCCATTCTTTGGAGCATATATTGGGACGCGCAAGAATATCTTTCAGTAAAGTTTCATAATCAACCGGTTTCCTTAAAACCGGCTCAAACAACCCACGTTTATCAGGAGGCTGCCAGTGCGCATCAAATTCCCACTGCGGAAAACCAGAAGAAAGCAGATCCAGATCAATATATGCACAGGTTTTATTATTGTAAGAAATATGAAGCTTGCCGGTATCGGTAAAAGTTCCTATAACCGTGCTTTCTACAGCATGTTTTTTTGAAAGTTCAAGAAAGCGTTTTAGATCTTCCGGCCTTACAGCCACGGTCATACGTTCCTGAGATTCTGAAATCCATATCTCCCACTGATCAAGGCCTTCATATTTTAAAGGAACTTTTTCAAGCTGGATATCACATCCATTTGAGAACATTGCTGATTCACCTACTGATGATGAAAGCCCTCCACCGCCGTTATCGGTAATAAATGCTATAAGCCCTTCATCACGTACCTCTAAGAGGAAATCATGCATCTTTTTCTGGGTGTATGGGTCACCGATCTGGACATGGCCGGCAGGAGTATGCTCGGAAAAAGTTTCTGATGCAGCGGTCACGCCATGAATTCCATCTTTGCCGACCCTTCCGCCACACATGATAACCAGATCGCCGGGAGAAATATCTTTTTGCTCCGATGGTTCATCTTTTACCATAGCAGGCATGATACCAAGTGCTGTTACAAAAACCAGGCATTTGCCCATGTACCCATTATGGAAAAAAACCTGACCAAAGGGTGTCGGTATCCCGCTTTTGTTGCCGCCATCTCTTACTCCTTCTATAACGCCATCTAAAAGCCGTCTCGGATGCAAACGCGGTTTGAGATCTCCGCTATAATCCCTGTGCCCAACACAATAGCCGTAGCTGCCCATAATCAGCTTTGACCCCTTGCCGGTACCCATGGGGTCACGGTATATTCCTACTATGCCGGTTATAGCCCCGCCATATGCTTCCATATTGGAGGGAGAATTATGCGTTTCTCCGGTAATAACATAATTATAATCCTGGTCAAAACGCCCCACACCGGCATTATCCCACAAGACAGATACAACCCAGGATTTTCTTTCCTTTAATGTCAACGTAGGGGTTTCAATGCAGGTTTTAAAAAGATTATCCACAAGTTCTAAATTATCTGCTGCAAGATCATGGTAACTGAACAGCCCTCGGAAAGTATTATGATTGCAATGGTCGCTTCTGGCCTGAGAAATATATTCAAGTTCAATATCTGTAGGATCTGAGAGCCCGACTTTTGCACGCGCTGCCTGAACATTTTCTTCTAAAAAATATTTCCTTATAATTGGTATATCATTTGGATTCAAAGCCAGATTACGTTCATCACTGATTTGCTTTAGTGTTAAATCGCTGTCTATCGGAATTGTGATAACTGTAGGTATGTGGTTAAGCTTGACTTTTGGAATTATAAAGCCGATCCCTGTCTCAGGATCCCAATCATCTTTTGAAAAAATCTTCCATTGCTGGATGATATCATTTGCCAGAAGCTCGCCGGCAATTTTATCCGTGTCTTCGGCAGTAAGACCGTTGCCTTTAAGGCAAAAACGCTTTGACGTATATACGGACTCTTCATGGCCGAAGTTTACTCCCAGAATATCTTCCACTGCTTCAACCGCAGTGCTGCCCGGGTTGTCCTTAACTCCAGGCCTGTAGCCGACCCAGATAGTCCAGTCAAACTCAACAGGCAAAGGCTCAAAAGAAGAAATTTGCGTTACAGGATTTGTAAAAACCTCTGTCTGTATTTTCTTCAATTGATCATCCGACAGGTTGGCATCAATAGTAATTACATGAACTGTCCTTACACTTGAAATATCGATTCCAAAGTAATGTGTTGCCTTCTGTCGAATACCTTCACCCTCGGCATCAAACAAATCGGATTTTAATGTTATTTCCAGTCTATTAGGCATAATAATAACTCAGTAAAATAGAAGTCAAATTACCACCCCAAGAGATGTTTTGTTTTTTTAAGTCCTGGAAGGCACCCTGTTTTGAGTGCCTAAAGTGAGCTAAAGTGCCTAAAATGCCTAAAGTTAATGAATGCGCCTTCGGCGCAACTAATTTTACTTTGTCAAAAAACAATTTACGCTAATGAAGTATAAAGTGACTATAATTGTAAAATTCGGTTAATTTTATATGAATTAATGAAGCGAAGCGACACCTTAACTTTAGGCACTTTAATATACTTTAGGCATTTTAGGCACTTATGACTAACTAATTCCTTTGACGGTAAAACCTTTTTATACTACCACTACCAAAGGTAATGGTTTAAACTGATTAATTAAACTAACTAAAAAACATTCGAGTTATATCATTATAAAACACATAAATCATGAGCATAATCAACAAAAAGATACCTGCCTGCTGGGCAATTTCACGAAATTTAACATTTACAGGACGTCCTGTTGCCGCCTCAATAAAAAAGAAAACCAGATGACCTCCATCCAGAACAGGTATAGGCAGAAAATTGATTATGGCAAGATTAATACTAAGCAGTGCTATAAAAAACAACAGGTTTGATATTCCCTCTTTGGCCTGTTGTCCCGCCATCTGTGCGATCATAAGCGGACCGCCCAGAGTTTTTGTCGAGATGGCACCCTGAATCAGCTTTACAATACTAACTATGGTTAACTTTGAAATGTTATAGGTCTGTATTATGCTCTCTGAAAAGGCCTGGAAAAAATTCATTTTTTTTGAAAAACCATCTCCAGAAGATGTAATACCAATAACATAACGCTGAAAATCCTCGCCAAAAATATTTTTGGAAGTTATCACTTCAGGCTTAACATTTGCGACAATTACAGATTCATTTCTCTGAATATGTAATACAAGTTCCTCTCCATTGCTTTCAGAAATAATTTTCGCCAAGTCCTCCCATCTCTCAATGGGAATTTTATTAATAGCTATTACTCTATCGCCTGTTTTCAGCCCTCCTGTAGAAGCCGGGCTATTCTCTTTAACCTCTCCTATGGAAGGCTCTAAAATGAAAGTTCCATGAATCTGGAACATTCCAAAAAAAATTATCATTGCGAGGAAAAGATTAAAGAAAGGGCCGGCAGCAACAATTAAAATTCGTTTTAAGACATGCTTGTGGGTAAAAGAAACAGATATATCATCAGGGCTGACAGCAACATTTGGATCCTCACCTACCATTTTTACAAAACCGCCAAGGGGGATTGCCGAAACGCAATAATCGGTATTGCCTATTTTTTTGCCGAATATCTTGGGGCCGAATCCTATAGAAAATTTTTCTACCCCTACTCCGAACAACCTGGCAACAAGGAAATGACCGAGTTCATGAAATGATATAAGTATTCCTAATACTATTATAAATGCAAATATACTTGTACTCATAATTACAATAGTTCCTATTGTAAGCTGTTGAGATGTTGAGCTGTTGAGCTTATCAGCTTACCAGCTATTCCTCTGGCCCACTTATCAGCTTCAAGGATATCAGATAATGCTGGATCTTTGACAGATGAATGTTTCTCAATTGTATTTTTTATTAATTCCGGAATATTGGTAAATGAAATACGTTTATCCAGAAAGGCCTTCACTGCCACTTCATTTGATGCATTTAAAACCGCAGGCATTGTTCCACCTATTCCACAGGCTTTAAAAGCCAGTGCAAGGCATGGAAATTTTGTTAAGTCAGGCTGCTGAAAGGTAAGCGCCCCAATATTTACAAAATCCGGAATCGGTTGCTTAAGCGCAAGACGTTCCGGATAAGATATCGCATATGCTATGGCTCCCTTCATATCCGGTATGCCTAATTGACCAATAACCGCCCCATCTCTATATGCAACCATTGAGTGAATCACGCTTTGAGGATGAATCACAACCTTAATCATATCATGCGATACTCCGAAAAGATGTTTTGCCTCAATTACCTCAAGCCCCTTGTTCATAAGAGTAGCTGAATCTATGCTGATTTTTTTGCCCATCTGCCATGTAGGATGATTTAAAGCCTCCTCTGGTTTTATCGAGACAAATTCATTCGCCGGCCTGTTCAAGAATGGACCGCCTGAAGCCGTCAGTAGTATCTTGTTCATATCTTTTCTGCGGTGGCCGGCAATACATTGGAATACAGCACTATGTTCGCTATCTATGGGAAGTATGCTTATACCTTTTTCCGCTGCTTTTTTTACAACAATTTCACCAGCCATTACAAGGGTTTCTTTGTTGGCCAGTGCAATGTTCTTTCCAGCTTCAATTGCAGCCAGGGTAGGCATCAATCCTGCAGCTCCAACCATTGCGGTTACAACCATTTCGACAGAATCATAAGTTGCTGCCGCCCTGTAGCCATCTTCACCATGCAATATTTCAACATCAGCGCCTGACGGAAGCACATTTTTCAATTCTAAAGCTCTGTTTTCATCAAAAACCACCGCTATCTCAGGATGAAATGTTTCAATCTGTCTGGCTAATAATTCAACATTATTGGCCGCAGCAAGAGCTTTGACTTTAAACCGGTCACGAAACATTTCTACAATCTTGAGAGTATTACGTCCTATGGATCCGGTAGATCCGAGTATTGAAAGATTTTTCATATATAATTAACAAAATATAAATTCGTAACCATTCACTGGAAAACCGGTAGCATATAAAGCTATTTTCCAGCATTTAAGCTTTTACAGGTGCTGTAGATGTGCGTTTTCAGGACAATCAACTATAGTTTGGCTATGTTGGTTGCCCTGAAAACGTGCATATGCAGTGCCTGTGAACGCTTACATAAATTCTTTAAAAAAATATGCCACGGGAGCGGCAAACTGAAGGGCATCTATGCGATCCAGTATGCCGCCGTGTCCCGGCAGTAATGAACCGGAATCCTTAATATCAGCGGAACGCTTTAGTGCTGATTCAAACAGATCGCCCACCTGACCCGCGATACCGATAAAGAGGAATAAAAGGATGCTTGCTCCCAATGATAAGTTAGAAAGAAAAAAACACTTAAAAAATAATCCGACGGCCAAATTTGAAAAAAGCCCCCCAATTGAACCCTCTATTGTTTTTTTGGGGCTTACTGAAGGACAGAGCTTGTGCCTGCCAAAATAAGAACCAATATAAAATGCACCGATATCACCGGCAAAAACAACAAATAAAAGGAAAAATATCCAGAGCATTCCGTCCGCTCCGTTACGGATCAGAATCAGAAAGGAAAGTAATATGGGAATATAAATAATCCCCAGAACCTGTTTTGTAAAATTCTCAATTATGAACGAATCGGATTTAAACTGTGTAAGGGTAAACAGGCCGGAAATAATTAGATTAAAAGCGACTATGATTATAATAAGATCTAATGCGTTTTTATAAGCCGCCCACATAATGACGGGTCCAACAAATATTGATAGAAGCAAGATAATGCCCGATATTGTTTTACCTTTTGTATTAAAAACAATACGAAAATATTCGAGCAGAGCTAAAACGCATATTATGCTTAGTGAAACAGCGAATAATGCCCCCCCTTTGTAAATAATCAAAAAAAGAAAAGGGGTAGATATAATGCCTGTAATCCAACGTTTTAAATGCATAATAAATAGTATACGGGTTAAACTTTTCCGAATCTGCGTTCACGGTGCTGATAGTGTTTTAGAATTTCCAAAAACTCCTGTTTGCTAAAATCGGGCCATAAAGTTTTTGTAACAAAAATCTCAGTGTACGCAATTTGCCACAAAAGAAAATTACTTATGCGCATTTCACCGCTTGTCCTTATAAGCAGATCAGGATCGGGAATTCCTTTTGTATAAAGGAAATCAGATACAAGTTCGGACGTTATGAAGTCAGGATCAATGTCGCCTTCTTTTGTTTTTATCGCTATTTCCCTGACCATCCTGACTATTTCGGCACGACCTCCATAACTCAATGCAAGATTAAGCATCAAACCGTTATTTTTTTTTGTTAGTGCCATTGTCTTGTGCAATACCTGCTGAACATTTTCCGGCAGCTTCTCTATCTGTCCAATGGCATTGAGGCGGATATTATTATCCAACATCTCTTTCAGCTCTGACTCAAGGAAATTTTTCAGGAGAGTCATAAGAGCGAAGATTTCTGTCTTTGGCCTCTGCCAGTTCTCAGTGGAAAAAGCATATAAAGTCAGGATGGAAATACCTGTCTCACGACAGGTTCTAACAATAGCTCGAACAACTTCAGCGCCCTTTTTATGTCCTTCAATTCGATTTAAAATACGCTTTTTTGCCCAACGCCCATTACCATCCATAATGATTGCAACATGACAGGGAAGACTTGCTGGATCAATATCAGAGGAAGACTCGCTAGAATTCAATGATCTCTTTCTCTTTTTCTTTAAAGATGTCGTCATTTATAAGCTTGATTTGTTCATCCGTTATCTTCTGGATCTGGTCATGTGCTTTGAAAGCGTCATCTTCCGAAATATCGCCATCGGTTTTTAAACCTTTGATCAGTTCGTTTGAATCGCGTCTGATATTGCGTACAGCCACCTTATAGTCTTCACAAATTTTTCGTACTATTTTTACAAGTTCCTTACGTCTTTCTTCGGTAAGCGCTGGAATGGATATGCGAATAATCTTACCATCGTTTGAAGGAGTGAGGCCCAGATCGGATTTAAATATTGCCTTTTCAATCTCCTTTATTACGGTAACATCCCAGGGCTGTATTATAATAAGGCGACTTTCAGGAACTGAGAGCGAGGCCATCTGGTTAATTGGAGTCCGGGTGCCGTAATAATTAACAAATATTCCATCAAGTAAAGAAAGAGAAGCACGGCCAGTCCTGACTTTATTTAAATCCTTTTTAAGGGCGGCAATTGATTTGCCCATATTTTCTTTTGTTTCTTTATATATGGATTCCAGCATATAATTTTACCTTTTCGTCATCAATTGTTTATCCTGGTTCCGATTTCCTCTCCACATACTATTTTTCTGAGATTTCCCTTGTTTTTAATATCAAAAATCACAAGGGGAAGCTGGTTTTCCATAGCGAGAGAGATAGCTGTCATATCCATGACTTTGAGCTGCCTTTCCAAAACTTCTATATAAGTGATTTTTTTAATAAACTTGGCGTCCTTGTTTACAACAGGATCTGAATCATACAGGCCTGCAACCTTGGTGGCTTTCAGCAAAATCTCTGTATGAATCTCCTGACCTCTTAAAACCGCAGCAGTGTCCGTGGTAAAATAGGGATTCCCTGTACCTGCTGCAAAAATAACGACGCGTCCTTTTTCAAGATGGCGAATAGCTTTGCGCAGAATATAAGGCTCAGCCACCTCATGCATCGATATTGCAGACTGGATGCGTGTCGGTACACCTTTCTTTTCAAGTGCGTCCTGCAATGCGAGGCTGTTGATTACTGTTGCCAGCATTCCCATATGGTCAGCAGAAGTTCTATCCATTCCAAATGAACTGGCGGCAATCCCTCTGAAAATATTCCCGCCGCCGACAACAATAGCTATTTGAATCCCCAAATCAAATATCGAGCGAACTTCTTCAGCCACATATTTTATAACTTCCGTGCTGATACCAAAACTCTGATCGCCCATAAGAGCTTCACCGCTTAATTTTAACAAAACCTTGTTGTATCGAGGAAGTGTCAAGGCTTATGAATCTCCTATCTGAAATCTTACAAAACGTTTAATTGTTATGTTCTCGCCCATCTTTGCAATCAGATCATTTAAAAGATCCGATATATTCACATCCGGATTACGCACGTATGCCTGATTCAACAGGCAGTTATCCTTATAAAACTTGTTTAGTTTTCCCTCAACTATTTTGTCTATCACGTTTTCGGGTTTACCCAATTCAATGGCCTGTGCACGATATATTTCCTTTTCTTTATTTATGACTTCCTCCGGCACATCATTGGATGCGATTCCAACAGGATTGGTTGCCGCTATATGCATAGCTATATTTTTAGCAAATTCTTTAAAGTCATCATTCTTTGCAACAAAGTCGGTCTCGCAGTTTATCTCAACCAGCACTCCCAGCTTGCCGCCCATATGGATATAAGGTTGGATTAATCCTTCGCTCATAGCTCTTCCGGCCCTTTTCTGCGCTGTTGCCAACCCTTTTTTTCTTAAAAAATCGACTGCGTTATCTATATCGCCATTGCTCTGTAAAAGCGCTTCTTTACAATCCATTATTCCGACTCCGGTCTTTTCACGGAGCTGTTTAACCATTATAGCACTTATTGCCGTCATTATTATTCTCCTATATCCCTTGCTTCAGTAGTTTCTCCTGATTTTTCGCTCTCTTTATCATCTGAGGTTTCTAAAGAAGCTATGGGAGCTGTTTTTCTGATTATCTCGACGACAGGTCCCTTAGAACCGTCTGCAATAACCTTTCTTTCACCGGGTTTTAACTCTGAATCTACTGGTAAACCTTCGGCTTCATCCTCTATCTCTTTATCGGCCTCAGCCTGCTGTTTTTCCAACAAGCGCTGTTTTCCCTCAATACAAGCTTCAGCAATTCTGGATGAAATCAGTCTTATCGCCCGAATAGCATCATCATTGCCCGGTATAATGTAATCTATTTCGTCTGGATCACAATTGGTGTCAACAATAGCAATAATTGGAATCTTCAGCCGTTTTCCCTCACGAACTGCAATTGCCTCGTTTTTGGGATCAACAATAAATATAGCACCAGGAAGCTTATTCATGGAACGGATTCCGCCAAGAACGTCGTCAAGTTTTACCCTGGACTTTTGAAGTTTCAACCTTTCTTTTTTGGGGAAAAGGTTAATTGATCCATCATTTATTATATTATTGAGATAATCAAGGCGGTCGATACTCTGTTTTATTGTCTGAAAATTTGTAAGCATTCCGCCAAGCCATCTGTTATGGACATAGAACATCTCGCATCTATTGGCCTCTTCATAAATAGATTCGCGCGCCTGCTTTTTGGTTCCTACAAAAAGGATTGACTCGCCATTTGCAGCCAAATCGACTATAAAGTCATATACATTTTTAAACATACGAACGGTTTTCTGAAGATCTATGATATAGATACCGTTCCTTGCCCCAAAGATATAAGGTTTCATCTTGGGATTCCAGCGCTTTGTCTGATGACCGAAATGTACTCCTGCCTCAAGGAGTTCCTTCATTGTGATATAAGACATATTGTATTCCCCTTATTAAATGGTTATTCTTTCGCCTTCATCATCCCCATTTCCGACTCCGCCAAGCGAAGCACCGGGAAAAAAGTCCAAAGGCGTGCGACTAATCGTTCACGGCTACATATATAAACCTTTTTAAATTAACAAATATTATAATGCTCTGCAATAGTTTTTTTATTTTTTCCTCATACAAACCATTCTATAATGAGCACTGTAGTCTTTTTTAAAGACAACATTTTCATAATTCCCACAATCATCTATAATTTTTTTAATCTGATCTTTTTGATCATGTCCTATCTCCAGCAAAAGTATTCCCTTTTGTACAAGGAAGGCATGAGCTTCAAAGATAATTTTTTTAATTGGGTCCAGTCCGGCTTTACCACCGTCAAGAGCCCTAATGGGCTCATATCTGTATATCTCAGGCTGGAGTTCAGGTATGGACAACGTCCTGATATAAGGAGGATTGGATATAATCATGTCAAACAACTGTCCGGTATTTTTTAACGGCTCAAGCCAATCTCCGGTAAAAAAATTTATTTTTCCATCAATACGATGAAGTTTTGCATTCATAAATGCCAGTTTAACAGCTTTATCTGAACTATCAGATGCAAAATAGATATACTCCGGCCTTTCAGATGCAAGCGCCAGTGTTATTGCGCCGGAACCTGTACCAAGCTCTAAAATACGCTTTGGCCCAGGACCCAATTCCGGAAGTGAAAGCGCTGACTCAACAAGGCATTCTGTCTCAGGGCGTGGAATCAGTACATGCTTTGTCACAGATAGATCCATAGACCAAAACTCTCTGGTGCCCACGATATATGCAACCGGTTCCCTGTTAATTCTCCTTTTTATATATGTTTTGAACAGCAAAAGTTCATCGACGGTAAGCGGCTGATCATAGCGCAAATACAAATCTATCCTTTTTAAGCCTAATGTATGCGCCAGGAGTATTTCAGAGGTTGATCTTGGGCTGTCAATATTGTGGGATTTAAAATACGAAGTAGTCCAATCGAGGAGTTTAATTATTGTCCATTCAGGAAACTCTGAGTTTGACTGATTCTGCATTCTGTAATGCCTGAGTTTGATAAAATGTTGTAAGTTGGTCAATTATATCATCCATATCTCCCTGCATAATACTTTCCAGTTTGTAAAGGGTAAGTCCGATCCTGTGGTCTGTAACCCTGCCCTGTGGAAAGTTATATGTTCTTATCCTTTCACTTCTATCCCCGCTTCCTATCTGGCTTTTCCGTTCTTCCGACCTCTTTTCATTTTGTTCTCTGATCTTACTGTCAAGAAGACGGGCGCGCAAAACCTTCATGGCCCGGTTTTTGTTTTTTAATTGTGACTTTTCATCCTGGCAAGTAACAACAAGGCCTGTTGGCAGATGAGTAATACGCACGGCTGAATCGGTAGTATTTACAGATTGACCTCCTGGTCCGCTTGAACGATATACATCAACTTTAATTTCACCTGGATCAATATGGACTTCAACTTCTTCCGCTTCAGGCAAAACCGCCACTGTAACCGCAGAGGTGTGTATTCTTCCTTGAGTTTCAGTTGTAGGGACACGCTGGACACGATGAGTACCGCTCTCATATTTAAAGCGGTTATATGCTCCTTTACCATGGATCATCGCTACAATCTCTTTTAAACCACCTGCGCCCATTGTATGATGATTCATGATCTCAACCTTCCAGGATCTGTTTTCAGCATATCTGCTGTACATTCTGAACAGATCATTTGCAAACAGGCTTGCCTCCTCTCCTCCTGTCCCGGCTCTTATTTCAATTAATACATTTTTTACATCGAGCGGATCCTTAGGAATAAGCAGCTTTTTAAGCTCTTTTTCCCGCTTCTCCCTTTCAGTACTTAAAGAGTTAACTTCTTCCCGTGCTAAATTTTTTATTTCAGAGTCGGCATCCTTCAGCAATTCGCTGCTGTCCTCAAGCTCTTCTATTATCTGTTTGTAATTTCTGTAAACCGATACAATCTTGTTAAGTTCAGCATGTTCCTGGCTATACTTCTGGTATAAATCCCGGTCCTGAATTATTTTGGGATTACCCAATAATTCTTCCAATTCTAAAAAGCGGTTTTCAACCCCTTTTAACCTGTCAAACATAAATAATACTTACCTAACCCGGATAAACCGGAAATCCGAAGCACAAAATTCGAAACTCGAAACAAATCCAAATACTAAATGCTCAAATGTTCAAAACTGTAAGAGCCGTCTTGAGCGCAATCGAATCTGCCTTCGGCGGACACTGTCGTTTTTGATTTTGAATTTTTGCCATTTGATATTGTTTCGGCCATTTTTATAAGATCGGGCGATATTCCTATTTCGAATTTATTTTCTGCTACAAAAAACACGAATTTTAGAGCTAAGAAACTAACTGATCAAAAAAATATTTTAATTGTAAAATTGTTGGTCTGTAACGATAATAACCGAGAAAAGGCGAATTCCAAAATGCCCCGACTCGGTTAAATTCCTCATCAACTACGCACAAGTTAAGTTTAACGTAAGTTACTTCTGAAATTTTTCATATTTTTTGCGGAAACGTTCAATTCTACCGGCTGTGTCAATGAGTTTCTGCTTACCTGTAAAAAATGGATGGCATTTTGAACAGATTTCAACCCGTATATTTGATTTTGTTGAACCGATTTCAATCACATTTCCACATGCACACTTAATAGTAGTAACCGAGTACTTAGGATGTATGTCAGCTTTCATTTTTTATATTCCCTTATTATGAATTCATTGAATTTAAAAAACTTTTATTATCTTTTGTTCCGCTCATTTTTTCAAGTAAAAATTCCATACTGTCTGAAGGATTTAATGAGGAAAGGAGTTTTCTTAATATCCAGACACGGTTAAGAGTCTCTTCATCCAGCAGCAACTCTTCTTTGCGGGTACCTGATTTCTTTATATCAATCGCAGGGAATAATCTTTTATCAGAAAGTCTTCTATCTAATTGAATTTCCATATTGCCCGTGCCCTTGAATTCCTCAAAAATGACTTCATCCATCCGGCTTCCTGTATCAACCAGAGCGGTTGCTATAATAGTAAGGCTTCCACCTTCTTCAATATTTCTGGCCGCGCCAAAAAAACGTTTCGGCCGCTGTAGAGCATTTGAATCAACTCCTCCGGAAAGAATCTTTCCGCTCGGCGGCATAACAGAATTATAGGCACGCGCAAGTCTTGTTACGCTATCCAGCAGAATAATAACATCCTTTTTATGTTCCACCAGCCTTTTTGCCTTTTCGATCACCATTTCGGCGACCTGAACATGTCTTTCAGAAGGTTCATCAAAAGTTGAGCTTATGACTTCCGCATTAACTGATCGTTGCATATCCGTCACTTCTTCAGGGCGTTCATCAATCAGAAGAACAAAAGGAATAATATCTTTATGGCTGGCAATAACGCTGTTGGCAATATTCTGCAAAAGCATCGTTTTTCCTGACCTGGGAGGTGAAACGATCAGGCCCCTCTGGCCAAAACCAATAGGAATCATAAGATCCATTATTCTTGTAGAGTAATTATCGGAAGAAGTTTCAAGATTTATTTTTCTCTCAGGATAAAGCGGAGTCAGATTATCAAAAAGGATCTTTTCCCTGGCCACTTCAGGATCTTCATAGTTTACAGCCTCAACTTTCAAAAGCGCAAAATACCGTTCAGACTCTTTTGGCTGTCGGATCTGCCCCGACACAGTATCTCCAGTCCGCAGATTGAAACGACGTATCTGTGACGGAGAAACATAAATGTCATCAGGACCGGGAAGATAATTGGAATTAGGCGATCTCAAGAACCCAAATCCGTCAGGCAATATCTCAAGTGTTCCTTCACCGAATATTAAACCATCCTTTTCAATCTGGGCCTGCAGAAGGGCAAAAACAAGATCCTGCCTTCGCATTCCGGCTGCACCATCAATATTAAAACCCTTTGCCATATCTGTCAGTTCACTTATTTTCTTGTCTTTTAATTCAACTATGTTCATTAAAATTTACCTCATTACTTATTCTTGCGAACCCAATAATCCATATTTCTCAAAGCATTCAGACTTCGTCACCCAATTAAGTCTTTAAAACGGATTTCATGCACGCCCCTCTTTATTTTATCTTCGATAGCGGAATGAGTGAAACGGCAAAAGCTAATTCCGGATGGGTCGATTGCTAATAGGCTGGTTCCCTGCTGGTTGTTAGAGACCTTTGCAACACGTCCCCCTTTTGTTCAATTGGCGCAAAAGGTTAGCGCTTTCGCTTCACTAAAAGTTCCAGCGTTAGGCTATGTTAGCTGATAAGCTGTTATGCCTTTTTATCTTATGAGCTTAAGAGCCATCAGCTATAAGCTAAGCTGTATTCCTGTAGTTAAAATTTTTCCCTTACTTGAACCTAAATTGAGCGATTTTTTACTCGACCTGCACCAATCTCTTGCGCATCAAGGGCTTGCGA
>Ga0255426_10024_pt1 | contig 34852 bp, 34 predicted proteins | sample ANMaggSeSYBR02J9_FD_182666 | JGI IMG/M metagenome (GOLD analysis project Ga0255426, IMG submission 182666) | Sediment cell enrichment communities from methane seep in Santa Monica Basin, California, United Staets - ANME aggregate JGI... | ecosystem: Environmental > Aquatic > Marine > Cold seeps >...
TCGAAAATTATAAATGAAAGAAATGCATATGTGTAAAATTGATAGGAGGGTGTGAGAAAATATAATGTTGGAGCAAATAATAATTTGGTTTTGAAAAATCGATCTACGATTACAGTGGCAAGCTTGTGATTACATTGTAATGATATTATTCTCTCGGTTGGCACTCCTTAATCACGAGATAATAAAATACTTGATAAAGCAATCCGGAATTAAAATAGTCATATTGTTCGCACTTGCTAAAACTCAATAAGAATAGGAGTCTGCAAAATGGAACCAATATCTATACTGGCTTTGGAAAAAACACCCGGGCTCGGATCAAAAACTATAGAGAAAATCCTTTATATAACTCCAACATTAAAATTGAGCGGTCCTTCTGACATAATTGAGATTCTAAAAAAAACGAAAGCAAAGTTCAAGAGAATATTCATACCTGATATCGAAGACGCCACAATTGGCTGGAATAATGCTCATGAGATATGGAAACATTCACAACATCATGATATCAGGATAATTTCCAGATATGATCGGAATTATCCCAAATCTCTATTACAAATTCCTGATCCACCTATATTATTACATATATCAGGAAACATAGACGCCATGAACAGGGACTGTATCGCAATTGTCGGATCAAGGGATCCGACACAATATGGTATTACTGCAGCAAAAAAACTTGGTGCACTTTTTGCAGAACAAGGATATACTGTAGTTAGTGGTTTGGCAAATGGCATTGATACAGCAGCACATCAAGGAGCATTGGAAGTCAATGGTATAACTGTAGCTGTTTTGGCTCATGGGCTGGATACAATTTACCCTGGCAAAAACGAAAGACTTGCAGACGAGATATGTAGTAACAAGGGTGCGCTTGTATCGGAATACTCATGGGGTACCAAGATTAATCCTGGTTATTTCGCGGCCCGTGATCGAATTCAAAGTGGCCTGTCACTTGGAGTATTTATTGTTGAAACTGGTATAAAAGGCGGCACATGGCATACTGTAAAATCCTGTGAAGAGCAAAAACGTGCACTTATTGTCTTAAAACATCCACCAGATCTAATTGGGGATCCAAAAACATATGGTAACACTCAATTGATTTCAGATAAACGAGCTGATATAGTCTTTGAAAATGATGATAATATAGATGTGATAAATAACAAAATCCTCCCTCCGGTCGGATTTTCTTGACTGAAGCTTCGAAGAAGCTGAAGATTAGAAGATTTGTAGAATCTTCGTCCGACATTCCAAAGGAATGGAGGATTAGAAAATTAGCAACATATAATGTAACTGTCACTTATGATAAGAAACATTACACACAATAAAATAAATTATTATTAAAGATAAGGAAATGATAAAATATGGTACATAAATTATATATATTCACTGTTGTAGCTTTATACTTAAGTCTGGCAAATATAAGTATAGTCCAGGCTGTAGATGAGCTACATCTTGAAACAGAACTAATAGCAAATGATCAGATTCCAGAGCGCTTTATGACTAATGGCACACATTTTATCCGGCCTGCATCAAATACAATGTTTTTGCCTTCGGGTATTATTACCTGGGTGATTAATGATAATGAAACTGGTGGTGATTGTAATTGTATTGGAAGCTGGGACCCTGATACAAAGACATGTACTCTTACAACTGATCTAAATAAGACCATCCTGATAGATAGTGATAATATAACCCTGGATGGGGATGGGCATACTATATTTAGCAATGGTGCGCAGTATGGTGTTTATAGTTATGAAAAAGAAGGATTGGCAATTAAGAATATGAAAATAATAAATTATTCATATGGAATAAAATTTGAAGAGGTAAAAAATAGTATTATAACCCACAATAGTATCGTAAATAATAAGGATAGTGGTATTTACTTGTTATATCTTTCCAATAATAATACTATATCTTTTAATAATTTCTCGGATAATAATAATATAGATTTTGGTCTTGGAGCTGATATTTTTCTAGAAGGTTGTGACAATAATAACATAATTGGTAATAATTTTGATAACAATATAAAGTCCGGCTCTAGAGGAATTTTCATATGGTTTTCCAGTAATAACATGATACTTAATAATAAAATATCTAATACAACTATAACAATACTGGATGGTTCTACTGCAAGCACTATAATTAACAATACCATTTCAGGAGGCTATATTCTGGACTCTCATGGAAACGGTTGTACCAGAATAATTAACAATACCATCTCAGAAGGCGGTATAATTATTGAAATGACTGGCGGTAATACTATAATTAACAATACTATTTCAAACAATGAATATGGTATCGAATTTATTGATAACACCTGTTGTAGTACGGTAATTGGTAATCACATCTCAAACACTGAATATGGCATCTCACTTAATGGTGGTGAAACATCTTGTAACAATCACAAAATAATCAACAACAATATAACAAATAATGACTATGGGATCCACATCTCAAATGCAAACGACAACCATATCTATCAAAATAATCTTATTGATAATACGATCTATAATGCCTATGAATTTTTTGATGATAACTTTGATTGGTCCGAAAACGAAAATCCTGTCAATCAGTGGGACAATGGCTATGTAGGCAACCATTGGAGTGACTTTAATGAAATCTGCGAAGGTTGTGATGATATCAACAACAATGGCATCTGCGATTTGCCATACAATATTCCTGGCAGTTCAGGTGTGGATAATTATCCACTGGTGGAACGCTGTGGTGATTGGAGGGATGAATGGATGGGGGAGAATTCTGATGGAGGAACTGCAGTCACAACCACTGAACTCCAAAATGCAATTCATCACTGGCTAGAAGATATACCAGTTAGATGCCACATTATACGCATGACAGATCTTCAAGAGATAATAGTTGTCTGGTTATCAGAATGAAAATTTAAAAAATTCCCGATGCATTACAAACCGAACCAATTATATCTTTCCTGCACCCTAGGAACAATAACATGCCGCATATTATGGAAATCCTCGGAAAGACGAGAGTAGTGGTCAAAAACGGTAAGGTAGTAGAAGTAGGACAGCCCCGGATACACTGGTGTCCTCTCTGGAACAAGGCCAGCGGTCTAGAACATATCACCAGGGAAACAGTAAGAGATAATATGCAAAAGCGGATTGAGGATTTCGGTATGTTCACTTCCAGGCGGCGTCTTGATCTTGGCGTGTTTGCAAATTTTGGGATTTCCGAGATAATGATGAGCGCCCTACGCAGAGGTCTTATTGATTCCACAGTCACTGTATGCGATGGTGCAGGAACTGTTGTGACATCTAACCCTAAACTGGTTCAGGGAATGAGTGCTCAAATATCAGGTCTGATCGAAACAGAGCCTATACCCGGGATCATCTCATCCATTACAAAAAGAGATGGTTATGTACTTGATCCTTACACAGCCAGAATCGATCAGTCTGCCGGACTGGAACTGGCAGTTGCACATGGTCATAAACGGATTGCCGTATCAGTGGTGGACCTTAGCTCTGCCTCAGCAGTATACAAACTGGGAAAAAAGCACGGTATAGATATAATATTAATGGCTGCTCACCTGTCAGGGACATGCAAGGAAGATATTGAAGCACTCATAGAGCTGGTAGATATAATTACAGGTTGTGCATCAAAAAATATAAGAACAATGGTTAAACCACTAATTCAAGTAGGCACTGCTATACCTCTTTTCGGACTTACACCTTCTGGAAAAGAACTTCTTATTGAAAGAGTAAAGGAAATCCAGGCACCTATTTTAATAAGCACCATGGACCAGCCTGTTCTACCTTACGATAAACAGCCTGAACCTTTAATTGATTGATTAAAATAGTTTATTCTTTTCAGGCATGACTTTATCTTTATGGTAGAATTCATACTTAGCCTTCTGGATGTCATTTATTCTTCTTAGTTTCTTTGGATCTATGAAAGTCATAGTTACTTTCATTTGACCAACCCCCTTATGTTTAATCCCCTCCAAAGGAAAAAATAAATACTTCTACACAAATGAAATAAATATTATACTTTTCATATGAGTAAAATAAATATTATATTTTCCAATGCACTGGAAAAAAATTGATTTGTTTGACGAAATACCTTTTGTATACCAAACCTGGTAATTAATTTATGATCATTATGATTTAGAATCATTAAATATTTATATGGTAAAACAAATATTAACAATCATGGCCTGGCACAGTATAGATGCGATCGAAGGTGCATTCCAGAGAACACAACATGCATTGATCGAGCCTTTTGATTTTTGGAAGTGGTTAAAACTTGGGATTATAGCCTTCCTTATTGGCGGTGGAGGTGGGGGAAGTTATAATTCTGGTAATAATATGACTAACCTTGGTAGAGAAGATAATCTATTTTCGTCACCAGATGGTGTAATAGAATCAATCAGCCAGTTCTGGAACCAGTATATAATATTTATTCTCATCTTCGTAGGTCTGTTTATATTTATAATATTATTATTCAGTTATATTTCCAGCCTGATGGAATTTGTCTTTGTCGAGTCACTTGTCACAAATGTAGTAGCATTTTGGGCATATTCTAGAAAATATCTGGGTATGGGCTTTAACCTGTTTATAATTCGATTGATGTTAGGACTGTCTTTCCTTTTGCTGTTTATTATTGCAATGCTCCCTATATTTATTCCTGTATTTAATACACTTAATGCACATGGAACAATAGACCTAAAATTGATCATACCAGGAATATTATGGCTTATATCAGTCTCATTCATTTTTGCTATTGCCGGTGGAATAATAAATTCGTTTATCAACCTCTCCATACCGCTTGCAATGTACCGGAATACAGGCATTATCACCGCTTTTTCAAATATTTTTAATGCTTTTAAATCTGACTGGAAACAAATAATTGTCTACTGGATACTCAGGTTCATACTCAGTCTTATAATAGGCTTTGTTATGCTAATTATTGCACTGGTTTTTATATTTACTTTAATTATCGTGGCTATTGCATTTGGTTTAATCCTATATTCAATCCTTTCAGTACTTGGTCAAGGGACTGGAGATGTTTTATTCTGGATGGTCATGATACTGTTTGGAGCGATAGTAATGGCAATAATACTGCTGATCTCTATATTCATATCTGTGCCAGCATCCGTATTTACAAAGTATTATATGCTCACATTCCTTGAGAACTGGTATACTGATGTGAAAATACCTTTTTCTACTGATGTAACCGGGAATTACTGAAAATGTACTAGAACAAAACTATTAATAGCTTAAAGAATTAAAAGAAAATCAAAAGAAGGTATTTTTATGGATTTTCACGTAATGCTAGTTCCTACTTTAGGATGTCCTTCCAATTGTAGTTATTGCTGGAGTTCAGAGGAAGGATCTCCGATAATGAGCATTGAGACCATTGAAGAAGTGGTCAAATGGCTCAAGAATTTCAGGGATGACGGAGTTACTTTTACCTTTCATGGTGGAGAGCCACTTTTGGCAGGTGCGGAATTTTACAAAAAAGCTTTACCACTATTATCAGAGGGATTAAGTCATCTCAAACCAGCTTTTGCTCTGCAGACCAATCTTTGGAAGCTTACCCCTGAATTAGCCAGGGTTCTGGCAGAGTATGATATTCCGATTGGTTCCAGTATAGATGGTCCCAGGGAGCTTAATGACCTGCAAAGAGGAGAAGGATACTTTGATAAGACCATGCAGGGGTATAAAATTGCCAGGGATAATGGTCTTACCGTGCGATTCATCACCACATTCACATCATATTCCGTAGAGTTTAAGGAAGATATTTTTAATTTTTTCCTTGAGAATGGTCTAACTCTTAAATTACATCCCGCACTACCATCTTTGCGTGGTGAGAACCCTGGAAAATGGGCACTTGATCCGGAAAAATACGGAGAATTATTAATTTATCTTCTGGATAAATACCTGGAAAACATGGATAAGATCGAAGTCATGAATATTGATCATTTATGTAAATGTGTGTTCACCGGAATGGGCTCTGTCTGTACATTTGTGGATTGTATGGGGAATACTTTTGCTGTAGGACCCGATGGAAGTATTTATCCTTGCTATCGCTTTGTGGGCATGCCGGAATATGTTATGGGCAATGTTTACGATCATCCCGGCATTGAAGATCTTGCTAAGTCCGATGCATGGAAACTTATGCATGAATTTAAGGAATATGTGGACCGGGAATGTAAAGAATGTCCCTATATCAAATATTGTCGAGGTGGATGCCCCTACAATGCCATAGTACCTACTGAAGGTAAAATAAATGGCGTAGATCCCCATTGTACTGCTTACAAGATGATATTTAAGGAAATAAATGATAGGGCCAATAAGGAATTATTTGAATCCCCTATGGGTATGTCTCCTTTTCAACCCCAATCTATAAAGGATGCCAGACCGGGAATAATGTCCTTAATGCTTCGCGTAAAATAGGTTTTTATTACACAGATACCCGATATCCACATGAGATTTTTTCTGATTAGCAGGAGGTGTATACATAATAGCATCAATACAAACTAATAATGATAAAGTGAATATAATCTGTTCAAGGCAGGACCCTGCCAGTCAGAATATCAAGAATAACCTGTTAAAGATCAAAGAGTGGAAAGCATTGGACTTCAAATGTCCGGATGTATTGAACGTCTGTGAATATAATAATTTCAGGCTTGTGGAAATAGACGGTATGCATATCTACCAGGATGGCCTGGATAAAAGGCTGGCTGATTGCGGCTTTGATTCGCGTATTATGATCTTTGCCTCCAAACATCGTAGTAATGATGGCAGGCACTTACTTACAGTACACTATACAGGCAATACAAAAGAAGCAAAATTCGGGGGACATCCTATGGAATTAGCAGTGGCAGCCCCAAAAGTAATGCGTTTGGTATTTAATAATCTGAAAATACTTACCAATAATGAAGATTTCGAAGTATCTATTGAGAGTACTCATCACGGCCCAAGTGACCTGGGCATTCCTTCCCTATTCGTAGAGATAGGCAGTTCCCAAACAGAATGGGTAAACTCTACAGCAGGACGTATAGTAGCAGATGCAATACTCACATCATGTAGTATTCCGGATAATGAGGATATACCAATAGCCGTAGGATTCGGAGGCAATCATTATGCGACCCGGCAAAATAAGCTAATCGAAGAAACTACCATAGCTTTCGGGCATGTCTTCCCGTCCTATAAATTGGATGAGTTGAATGATCAAATTATCAAACAGGCCTTTGAATGTTCAAACGCTGATTTTGCTTATTTTGACCGAAAATCCATGAATACCAAACAACGTGAGCGTCTTTATAGGATCATAGAGGAACTGGGATATGAAATTCTAAGAGAGACTGATATACGGGAAATGGACCATATACCCTGGCAAACCTATAAACAGTTAAGAAATACGGTAAATAAGATCACTCCTTCAGGACGTATCAGGATAACTAAGCATATTAAAGATGAAATTAAAAAGTATCATCATACAAGAAAATATCTAAAAACGAACCTGGCAGCTATCAGTCATGAACTCTTGCGTGAAGCAGAGAAATTTGATCGCAATCGTATTGAGGCTTTTTTAAAAGGAAAAAAAATCGTCTATGTGGAACATAATGATGGACGTCTATTGAATATTATAGTTGGAATTGATAAAGAGTATGCTAATTTAGTAATAAAAGAGTTAATGAATGAATGCATTAATATACTAAAAGGACACTACGATATACGTTATGTAAAGGATGAGGATGTACTATACCTCACTAGAAGAAAATTCAGTCCGGACCTTGCTAAAAAATTGGGAATTACATCAGGGCCCCAATTTGGTGCACTCACAAGAGGAGAAACTGTTACAATGGGTAATAATAAGGTAATCAGCCCGGAAATGGTATATGTAATCACTGAAAGAGTTATCCGGGTTAAAAACACATATTAAGATTAATAATAGAACAATAAACTGAGGGATAAAGGATGGAGTCCATCATAAAAGAAGCAATTACAAGGGCAGAGGTAGAAGGTCGAACAGATAATATTTCACCCAACATCATAAATATAGGTCAGACCGATCAAGAACTGGAAGATGTACTTCTACAATTAAAAACAAATATCCGTGTGATCGGATGCGGTGGAAGTGGTTCTAATACTATCCAGAGGATGACTGAAGAAGGCATAGCTGGTGCTGAACTATATGCAATAAATACAGATGCACAGCATCTTCTGCATGTTATGGCAGAGAGGAAGATATTGATCGGCCAGAAAAAGACCCGGGGTCTGGGTGCAGGCAGTTTACCTCAGATCGGAGAGGATGCCGCAAAAGAGAGTGAGGACGAAATAATATCAGCTGTAGATGGATCTGATATGGTATTTATTACCTGTGGTCTGGGTGGCGGAACCGGAACCGGTTCGGCACCTGTTGTAGCAGAAGCAGCCAGGGATGTAGGGGCATTGACCATTGCAGTGGTTACTCTACCATTTGGTGTAGAAGGTGCCGTCAGGCGCTCTAATGCAGAAGCGGGACTTGAACGTCTCAGGGATGTAGCTGATACGGTTATAGTAGTTCCGAATGATAAGCTTCTGGAAGTAGTTCCAAGATTACCACTGCAAGCAGCTTTTAAGGTTTCGGATGAGGTTTTGATGAGAGCTGTCAAAGGTATTACTGAGCTGATAACCAAACCGGGATTAGTCAACCTTGACTTTGCTGATGTAAGAACTGTCATGCAGAAAGGAGGCGTGGCTATGATCGGATTAGGTGAATCGGACGGCGAGGATAAAGCTGGAGAATCAGTACAAAAAGCACTGCGTAGTCCTCTTTTGGATGTGGATATTTCAGGTGCAACCTCAGCACTTGTCAATGTAGTAGGCGGGCATGATATGACTGTTGCCGAGGCAGAGAATGTAGTTGAGGAGGTATATAGCAGGATCGATCCTGAGGCACGGCTTATCTGGGGTGCTCAGATAGACCCTAATCTTGAACATACTGTCCGTACTATGCTTGTAGTAACTGGTGTTAAATCTCCACAGATATATGGCAAAGGGAATAGTCGTAATATTACCAGTAGATATGGTATCGATTTCGTAAAATAATTTAATAAATGATCCAAAGGTTTATTTTATATATAAGAATATTATAGCTTGAAATCTATTCAGATGGACGTGAAATATTTGGTAAATGAAACAATAATTCCATCCTCTATTCCGTTGAAACTCAGTGAATACACACGTATATTAAAACTCACACGCAAACCTACAAGAGAGGAATTCCTAATGATTGCTAAAGTGGCAGGTGCAGGGATTCTTATCATAGGATTTATTGGATTTGTAATATATTTCTTCCTGACCGAAATCCCTAAACTTACATAACGTGGCTATTACATGAATGAGGAGAATATTAACGAAACTGAGATATATGTAGTGAAAACTACTGCTAACCAGGAACGTTCAGTGGCCAATCTAATAGAAATGATGGCAAAAAAAGAGAATAGGGATATTAAGGCTATCCTTGCACCTGACGAACTTAAAGGTTATATATTAATAGAAGCCAGTTCACCTGAGGAAGTAGAATTTTCCATCCAGACACTCCCTCACGCCCGAAGTATGATAAAGGGTGCTTCAACGTTAAAAGAGGTTGAACATTTCCTTACACCAAAGACGGCGGTAATAGGGATAACAGAAGGAAGTATTGTTGAACTTATATCCGGACCATTCAAAGGTGAAAAAGCCAGGGTCAAGAGAGTAGATGAGACACATGAAGAGATTACAGTCGAACTATTTGAGGCTATGGTACCAATACCTATTACCATTCGAGGCGATAATGTAAGAGTATTGAAAAAGGAAGAAGAGGAATAATAAATGATAACTATATTAACATTTACCTTATCAGGTAAATATGAGGAATAAAAAATGGGACAAACAGTTGAAGCATTATTACCAGGCGGGCAGGCCAATCCAGGTCCTCCGCTGGGTCCGGCACTTGGACCTATGGGTGTAAACATTAAGGAAATTGTAGATAAAATCAATGAGAAGACAGCAGATTTTAATGGAATGCAGGTTCCGGTTAAGATTATCTTCGATGACAATAAAAATTATACTATAACAATTGGAACACCTCCTACTTCTGCATTGATCCTGAAAGAACTGAACCTTGAAAAAGGAACCAGTAATAATAAGGAAGAGATAGTTGGCAATTTGACTATTGATCAAGCAATAAAAGTGGCCAGGATGAAACAGGATAATCTGCTGGCAAATACCTTTAAATCCGCAGTAAAGGAGATTATAGGTTCATGTGTGCCCATGGGTGTAACAGTGGAAGATATGGACCCCAGACAGGCACAGGAAGCTATAGATAATGGCAAATTTGATGATCTACTTGATAGTTAGGATCATAGACCGATAGTTTAAAATACTTATCATACCGTAAAAGAACTTCTTAATTAACCGTAGAAGACCAACAGGTCGTTTGCATATACTGCAGATACTACGGGAGGAAATATGACATTTGAACAAATATTATCAGCTATAGAACAAGCAGTCGGAGAGGCTCCACAACGTAATTTCTCAGAAAGCGTTGATCTGGCGATCAATTTGAAGAATATTGATATGAGCCAGCCAGCAAACCGTATTGATGAAGAGATACTGTTACCCAATGGATTGGGAAAATCAATCAAGATCGGTGTTTTTGCAAAGGGTGATATTGCTCAGAGAGCAATAGATTCCGGAGCTGAGATGATTATTAATCCGGATGATATTGAAGGATTAAAGGATGACAAAGTAAAGGCTCGAGAACTTGCAAACGAGATTGATTTCTTTATTTCCGAGGTCGCTTACATGCCTTCTATTGCTAAGGCTCTCGGACCCGTATTAGGGCCTCGTGGCAAGATGCCTGTGCCTCTGACACCTGATAAGATCATTGAAGATATTATCAGAAAAGCTAAGAACTCTATCAGGATACGCAGTAAAGACCGGCTTACATTCCATCTTCCTATTGGACGCAAGGATATGGAAATTAAGTTGTTGGCAGAGAATGTTGAAGCAATAACTTCCAGGATTGAACATAAACTTGTTAACGGCAAGCAAAACATCAAATCGATCTATATTAAAACGACTATGGGACCTGTAGTGAAGGTGATGTAAAATGGACGAAAAAATACACCGCACTGCACATATACCCAAGTGGAAAACGGATGAGATCGAGGACATTAAAGCTAAGGTAGAACAGCATTCAGTAGTGGGAATGTTAGGTATCCATGGTATGCCATCAAAACAGTTCCAGCAAATGCGATCGAACCTGACAGGTTCTGCATTGATAAAGGTCAGCAAGAATAATCTTATATCTTTGGCATTAGCAGAGATCTCTGATGAGATCAAAACGATGGATAAATATATTACTAAAGAGACGGGACTGGTATTTTCTAATGAGAATTCATTCAAACTTTTTAAATTGATTCAATCCAGCAAAACACCTGCCCCTATTAAAGGCGGTATGGAAGCACCTGAGAATATATCTGTTGAAAAAGGTCCGACAGCATTTCCACCAGGTCCTATTGTAGGTGAACTCCAGGCAGCTGGAATACCGGCAGCTATTGAAGGTGGGAAAGTTGTCATTAGAGATACATCAATAGTAGCAAAAAAAGGAGAAGTAGTTTCCCAAAATCTTGCATCTATGCTGACCAGGCTTGATATATTTCCACTTGAACTGGGTCTTGAATTAAGGGCGACTTTTGAAGATAATATAATATTTGATGCCTCTACACTTGCAATTGATGAAACGTTATTTTTCAAAAACTTTACCACTGCCTCTTCACAGGCTTTCAACCTTGCAGTAAATGTAGCTTATCCGACAAAGGCCACTATTCAAACGATTCTTGCTATGGCAGTATCAGATTCAAAGAACCTGGCTGTAAATGCAGCTATTTTCACTCCGGGTGTAATAGATATTCTACTATCTAAAGCCCAGAATCAGATGCTTGCACTATCAGGTATCATATCAGATGAAGCTCTGGATGAAGACCTTAAGGCAGCGCTTGGCTCACAGGTAGCAGTAAGTATACCGCAAGTAGAGGTTGAAGAGGAACAGCAAGACGAAAAAAAAGAGGACGAACCTGTTGAAGAAAGTAAAGAAGAATCAGAAGAGGAAGCAGCAGAAGGACTTGGAACTCTATTTGGTTAGAATAATACATTAGTATAATTTAATTAATATAAAATAAAAGGTGATTATAAATGGAATATGTTTATGCAGCACTAATATTGCACAATACAGGCAAGGAAATTACTGAGGATGCGATCACGGCTGTCTTGCAGGCTGCCGAAGTCGATGTAGATGGAGCAAGAGTAAAAGCACTAATTGCATCACTTGATGGGGTTAATATACAGGAAGCTATTGATAAAGCTGCCTTTGCAGCACCCACTGCTGGCTCTCCAGCAGCATCAGCTCCTGAAGAACCTGTTGCTGCTGAGGCAGCAGTCGAAGAAGCAGCTTCAGAAGAAGAGGAAGAAGCGGCTGAAGAAAGCGGAATGGAAGGATTAGGCGCTCTATTTGGATAAATAGAAAGGATATCTTTTTAGATCTCGTATTGGCTGGATTTGATCCGGCCCCTTTTTTTCACTGTAAATATTTAATAGCTTTGTGTATATTATTTACAGTTTAACGGGTATTGTGTTTCATCAAAGATATGTTTCATCAATAATCGTGAATCTAATATATTAATACAACCATTGCTGTCAACATCACCAGCTAATTCATTGATCTGTATATCTTTCGGATAAAAGGTATATTTTGTTAATAGTGAGGTATCTATCGAATTTATCCTGCTGTCATTATTAGTATCGCCACATATCCATGTACCGGAGGTGATGCTAAATTCATGATATTTGATTACATTTCCTCCACCTTCAACGTTTTCTAAAATATTACCACAATCATCCATGAAAAAAGAACCTCCACAATTCGCAAAATTAACCCAGACTCCACCATTGGACTTTACTGGATCTGATGTAATAATATCCTCCATCCACAAATCATAATGGTTTTTTAAGCGTCCATCTACATCTCCGGCAATTCCTAACATGAAATTAAAATCTAAATTCTTTGTATCTATTGATCCCCCGGCATGGAAATCCTTGCAAATCAAACAGCCTATTTTTCCCAATGGATGATCTATATCAAAAGTATAAGAACTGTCCCCATATGAACCACAGTTTATTTCAGTTTTTGATCCATAGTGTTTATTATATATAAAACCAAGCTCACCATCCGGTTTTATCATAATTCCACTGTTATACGGCTTATTCGGATCATTAGATTTGACATAGTCACCATAATATATCCACACATTATTTTCCTTCGCATATTGAGCCATTCGACAATAGACCGGCGATTCATCCGGATCAATCGAAGGGACTTCTTCTGCTAAAATCGGTCTTGGAGCACAGTTATATGTACAAAAAGCTGTTTCTGAAAAAATAATCATATCTGCGCTATTGGCTATAGCCTCATTTGCCATATTTGTCAAAGCCCACTCCATATCAGTTAATTTACAGGATACAGTAGACGCAGATGACGCCGGCTGCTGACAGAATGCTACTTTAAATAGATTATTATTATTCTGATTCTCAAGAAGAATAATATCACTGTTTGATCCGCTATTTGATACTACAGTGTGTTTATTATAAGATGGCGTCTGGAAATTAGTTGGATCGACTGTTTTTATATAAGGTGTATAATATCCAGGTGAGCTGCTGGCGACATTACTTAGCATAAGGAAAATTATTGTAAATGATAATATTACTATAATGATATATCGTTTCATGATTGACCTTAATTATACCGATAGTTCTTATAATGCTGATCTGATTGAATACAATTCCGCAGAGATTATATCTCTTTAATAAAATATATATGTTATGTATTTTTCAATGTTGTTTCCTATTGAGAAATAAAATCATGCTTCTTGATTCTTATATAAGCATTCGCTCATAAGTGTTTGCTTATCTCTATTTTTATACTATATATATTTTTTTAAAATATGAGACCGTTACAATTCGTGTTGGTGAATATTATGAAACCACAGATAAGCACCGATAAACACAAATGAACACAGAGTTTTTCATCTCTGTGCTCTCTGTAGCAGATAATATAAATAATTTTTATACAGATTACCCTTAGATTTGAAGTGGATACTAAAATAATGTATATTAGCACCACTAATTAAAATATCTGTGTTCATTTGTGTTTATCTGTGGTTAATTATGTTAATTAATCAGGAAACGATAATAAAGGAAGTCATCAATAATATATCCACATCTTATGAAAAATGGATCTATTACTCGGAGATACTGAATATCTCAAGTAAATACGACCAGAGGACAGCAGTTCAGTCTATTCCACATCTCCAATAAACTTAAGTAATAATAAACAAATAAAACTATAATTAAATTATAATTAAATATATTAAGAACAAAATCCTCGCTAACACTCGGATTTTCTTGACTGAAGATTCGTAGAATCTTTGCTTGAAGCTTCGAAGAAGCTGAAGATTAGAAAATGTAAACGAAGTTAGCATTTTTGATATATCAAGTTATACTTTATATACTATAAAAAAGCAGACCCGGTCTTTATAAAAAAATATGGAGGAATAAATATAGGAAAATTTTTAGATATCTGGCAAAGTATCATAAAAACACCAAATGAGTTCTTTGAAAATATGCCACGAGAAGGCGGTTTTGCAGAACCTGTAACATTTGCATTTATCAATTATATGATTCTTGGTATCGGTCTATTTATACTAAGTATTGTTGGTAATATAATCTTACTTATAATTGGCACTGATACTAATTCCGCTCTTTTCACTATAATATTTTGTTTTTTTATATGTATTATCTTTCTTCCGTTAATTGCCGTGATCGGACTTTTTATTTCGGGTGCTATTTACCAATTTTTATTCAAGCAGCTTAACGGTACAGGTACCTATGAAGGTACGGTCAGGGTAGTTTCATATTCCAGTGCTGTTTCCCTGCTTGTATGGATACCTATACTAGGGTGGCTTTTCGCTCTTTACCAGATATATCTTTTTATCATTGGAGGAACATTCGTTCACGACCTGCCCACTTCCAAATCAGCCATTGCAGTATTGATCCCAATTTTGGTAATTCCACTGGTTATGATGTTGCTAAGCATTGTGCTTTCGGTCCTGATTACTTTGATATTCTAAATGGATCAGGGGTAATGTCAACCTGATCCTATCATTTTTTTAAAAAAAATAAACAGCAACTATTTTATCCTTCCACATCCATTAAAGCTATCTATGAAGTTGTATAAAGATTATGATGACCTGCCCAGGATTAAACTTCCTCTTGGACAGGAGGTGTTTATCAGCGACAGTACTATCAGGGACGGTTCCCAGATGCCTGGTATTGTGATGTCAAAGAAACAGAAAATGCAGATATTTGAATTTCTCCATAAAATAGGTATAGAAAAACTTGAATCCTTTGTTTTCAATCCCAGGGATAAAGAATCAGTCAAAGCAATGATAAGAAAAGGATATGAATACCCCGAGGTTACAGGGTGGGCCAGGGCTAACCCGGCAGATATTGATCTGATACTTGAAGCAGACGGGATTAAAGAGACCGGGATATTAATGTCAGTATCTGACTCCCATATTATTGATAAGATGGGGCTACCTGATAGAAATGCTGCCGAAGAAAAGTATATTGATGCAATACAGTATGCAGTCGACCATGGATTGCAGACCCGGGCCCATATTGAAGATATGACCCGGGCTGATAACCATGGTTTTGTATATCCTCTTATTAAGAAGATCATTGAGATAGACCCGGATTGTACTATCAGGTTATGTGATACACTTGGCATGGGAATTCCATTTTTATCAGTAGAAGAACCGTACGGTATTCCACAGATCGTACAACATTTAAAAAATGAAATAGGAGTTAAGAACATCGAGACCCATATTCACGATGATTTCGGATTAGGAGTGGCTAATACACTGGCAGGTTACTGGTATGGCGCTAACTGGTCAAGCTTGACCTTCCTTGGAATAGGTGAGCGTGCCGGAAATACTGAAATGGAAAAGATACTATTGTTCCTGCAACAGAGAGTTGAAGGATTTGATAAATACAATTTAGAAGGAGTTACTGAATTCGCCAGACTTGTAGAAAGTGAGCTTGGTATCAGGGTTCCCAGAAATAAGGCAGTAGTAGGCAAGAATATTTTTGCTCATGAAAGCGGTATCCATACTGCTGGTGTTATTAAAAATCCATTTACCTATGAGGCATATCCACCTGAGATAGTAGGTGGGAAACGTCAATTGTTGATCGGTGATTCCTCAGGACTTGAAGTACTCAGGCATAAAATAGAAGAAACCCTCAATGAACTGATAAAAGTCAAGACTAAAGTAATGAAAAAGGATCCAAGACTCAAAGCAATCCAGGCTGATATTCAAAGACTCTATGAAAAAGAGCTAAGAATATCATGCATCTCTGATGAAGAGATCAGAGGATATGTTGAGAAGTACTTTATGTTCGAGCCAATTGTCGAAGCTGAAACCCATGAGCATACTGCATACTATGATCTATAAGGATTGACTTGAATTTACTTCAAATCTGCAATAATAGCATCAGTCATCTGGCTGAGCTTTGCATTACCGCCCATATCATAAGTAGTATTTTCGCCTTTGCAAATAACCCGCTCAACAGCATCAAATATTGCTTTTGAGGGGGCTTTTTCACCTAGATAATCCAGCATCCAGGCCCCGGCAAGTATAGTCGCAGTTGGGTTCACTTTATCCTGATGTGCATATTTTGGTGCTGAACCATGTGCAGGTTCGAACATGGCAAAATCATCACCAATATTAGCAGAATATATCAGTCCTATACTACCTACCAGTGCACTGCACTCCTCACTGATCACGTCCATGAACAGATTAGTGGACAGCAGGACGGAATGATCGAATATCGGGGGATTTTTGATCAACTGTTGTGCAATATTGTCAATATGATATTCCCATACATCAATATCAGGATAGTCCTTAGCGACTTTTTCCACTTCTTCTAAGAAGGTGCCGCAGGTCAGTTTTAAAATATTGCTCTTATGTATCGGGACTATACTCTTCCAGCCCCTGTTCTTTGCTTCTTCAAATGCATATCTGGCAATACGGTTGCTCTGACTTCGAGTGATCCTGCGAATTGCAATATAAACATCATCTGTAAGTTGTAGTTCTTTACCAACATACAGCCCTTCCGTGCCTTCCCTGACACAGACAAGGTCTACATCACCTAACGGTTTTTTTGTGTTGGGGAACGTCTTTATCGGTCGCACATTAGCATATAGGTTATATTTCTGCCTGATAGATACTGCCACGCTTCTGGGCGAGCCTGCACCGCCTGGAGTTGTAGTGGGACCTTTAAAGCATGCATCCGCACTATCAAGTAAATTCCATGTCTCTTCAGGGATAAGGGAATCGCCCCCATGAGCTTCCCACCAGGTTGCACCAGCTTCGCATTGAATGAACTCTACATTAGTACCGGCGGCATTAGTAACTGCTATCATTGCATCTACCAGTTCAGGTCCGACACCGTCTCCTTTGATCACTACTACTTTTTTATTCATATTGTGTCACATCATAGTTTGATTTGAATGGTTTTTGTATTATAGGAGTAATTCTATTTGTATGTTATTAAAAAAAGCACTAGATAGTAAAAGAAAGATCCATTTAAAAGTATCAACACAAACAAATTTAATGTTTCTGTTGGCACTGTCCTAAAAACCAGTTATTTCAATAGAGGATTATTTAAATCGATAATTACATAGACAGCCGAATAAGAAAGAGCGATTACTCGCTCTCCCTCTTCTAAGAACGGAGCGTGCAACTTTCACTGCACTCCGCTCAAGCCTTCCATAACCCTCATCGGGCAGCACTTATCATTTCGATAATTGCTTTTGTAATTCCGGTCTGCAGCCTATTAACGCATTATGCGTTTGTGAGTCTCTCGCTTTTCAGCGTCGTTGAGTATCTCACATTCATGGGTTTGCCTCCATTCATACAATGGAACACCACTGGCAAGTCAGTACCCTTTCGGGTTAAGGCAAATCTTGAACCTCTATGCAACTCATTACAAATTGCCTTTCGCTTTTTACCAATTCCTCTACCCTCTAAGCCATCATTTCCCCTTGCGAGGTCATTACCCGGACACACCGGGAGCAAATAGGGCTTACCAAGTTCTACATCACAAATAATTTCAAACACTTTAGGAGCCATCTTTAAGCCGGGAATCGTTTGTCCATTTCCCATAATGTCATCCGAGCCACTATGGTCTGATTCTGTACCTTTTGGTTCAAGCGTCTCATTCCATTTCGCTTGTTCTGTGTTACGACTCTTACAATGATTCAACTTTCGTTTCTCCATGGTGTTTTTTATCCTAACAGATTGTTTGATTTAGACTGTCAAATTTCTCCATATTGTCCTGAGAGCCTTACACCCCAGCATTACTACTGACGCATATCTCAGTAGGATTACCCCAAACGGAAGGGGCAGCACAAGGCAATTTATGATGTAACTTCTTGTCACAGCGGATTAACACAGATTTACACGGATTTAAGGTTGTTGTGGTCGATATCATAAGATTTTATTGAGTTTGTGATAGAAGGTATTTGATCAAAATCAAATCTGTGTAAATCCGTGTAAATCCGTGTCTGAAAAATAACTGGGAAATGGTACAGTGCCGTTTCTGTTAACAAAAATATATTTATACTATTATAACCATTAATCATTAGGTGTTATTATGAATAAAACCATTTCAATTTTATTACTTATATCAGTTATTTTAATATCAGGGTGTGTATCTGAGAAAGAACCAGTAGACCCTGATAATGTTATTGTGAAAGTAGAGCCAATAATAATTAAGGAATTCCAGGAACAATCCGTACCTATCATTATAGCCAATAATGCTACCGAACCTATTGATTCTGTATCGGTGGCCTTATTTAATCCATTAACAATAGTTGATAGTGGAAGAGTAAATATTCCTTCAACAAATGATAAGACAGAGATGATATCCATATCAGTAATGGTCAAAGCTCCAGGTTTCATGCCAGAAACTACTACATCAACGCTGAGCTTATCATATGCTTCCGGAATGGATAGCAAGGGAAATCCTGTGAGCAGTACAAAGTCAGTCCCGGTTCAGACTACTATCCTTCCTGATGCAAAACTCCATAATGTAGGTTTTGTAGAAAATATGGACCACCTACTTGATTCCAAAATGGCAACATGGAAGCTTCATAAAAGTGAAAATTTTACCATATCTTTCTATGTTAAAAATGAAGGACAAACAACGATTGATGAAGAAACTCTAACTGTAAAATATAATGTTGCTAATGATAGAATAGGCGGTAACGGTACTGTTACTATAGAACAAGCAATGGCAAAGGGTGGTACATCCTATACACAGGGATTTGAAGTTCCAATCAAAGAAAATGCACCAAATGGTGAGACCGATGTTTATATAACCTTGTTAAAGGATGAAAATATCCTGGATACTCAGACATTGACTCTTAAAGTAGTGCTTTAATCTGTGATCAAAATGAGAAAAGAATATCTTATATATTGCATTTTCATTGGCATCCTACTTATTCTTAGTGGCTGTCTCGAGGAAAATAATAGATTATATTTATCTGATGTGGATGTGATGTCAGGCTCAAAAGATGACGAGACTGAGCTAAAAGTAATTTCATATGTTCGGAATGACCAGAATACTGATAGTGAAGCCCTTTCTATTGAAGTAAAGGCAATTAATATTTCCAGTAATCTGGTTGCAACCATTGAAGATGTTGATATAGGATATATTAAAAAAAATAAAAAAAAAAAAAAAAATGTTAAAATATAAATACAAAAAAAAGTTCACAAACCCACAATACTGTTTCTCTAATAATTCCTAATACAGGTGAATACGAGATCGAAGTACTGCTTTTAGAAAATGGAATGGTTTTAGATGAATACTATACTCGTATAGAAGTCCAAGAAGAACTTAATGCTGGTCAGCCAGCAGACATAATGCTTACTGACATGACGCTTGATATCAAGCAGTATGTTGATAGAGCATCGAATGTTGTACTGGATATCTCTCCCGGAATATATAATCAGGGTGGCGATTCAGAGCCTCTGACCATGGAAGTTACAGCAAGTGTTGATCCCTATAAACACTATATCGAGAGTGATGATCTTGGTATTGTCAAAGGATCAAGTCATATTAGAGGCAATGTGCGTATGATCCTTCCGAAAAATAGTAAATACTCTTTTACTGTAGTCGTAAAGGAAAATGGAAATACTGTTTACACAGGGATCGTTGATGAAGAAATTGAACTAAAACAAATGAAAATTAACAACCCTTTGGTCTATAAACTTATAAAAGAAGGGACACCCCCGGTTGAAGAGGAACCAGGGTTCCATGGATTTATCGCCCTTATTAGTATATTAGTAGTATACATTATTATTAGAAGGACGAAGATTTAGCGACTTTGTACCTATTACTTGAAAATCCGAGTGTCAGCAAGAGCAAGGACTTTTAGATATTATTTCACTCAACGCTACTGCAGAGTACCCTACCCTGTTTAAATGTTCTGCCATCTTTAGAGGCCTGTGACCGTCGGGATGGTATATTAGAGTAACCTCTGGCTGCAATTCCTTTACCATATTCATAAGGCCTACCACATCTATATGATCACTGATGTTAATAGCAGGATAATAATAATCCTGTCTACCTGTTAGTACATATTTTTTCATGCTACCAGGAAGTTTATTCAGGTCCCATGGTGGTACTATGGTAATGGTACTGTGTCCTGCGTTATATTCAAGTATCTCTTTTAATGGACCGCAATCGCACATTAAGCCTTTTGTCAATCTATAGCTCATCCTGTCCATTGATATCTCATCCCACCACCCTGATTGCCTGATAATATCTACTGCACGTTGCGCTTTACCAAAGGCGTATGCTCCCAGTGCGATATTATTTTCCAGTACATGCTCAAGTCCGGCTATATCGTCCTCAAAGTAACAAGATGGGTCATCAGGATCGCCATAATTTGCTTCAGTTACTAAAAGATCGCATTCTGGCAAATGTGAGAAATCCTTTAGATCCCCTGTCACTACAACAGTAGTACCGCTACTGTTCTCCCATGAAAAGGCACATGCACCGATAGTATGATGAGTAGGATGTGTAGATACATCCACTCCATTGATATCAATAGTATCCCCAATCTCGAAAATGCGGCCTTTATATTCTTTATTGAAACGCATTTCCAGTGCTATAGCAGTCTCTCTAGAGCACACGGAATCAGGTGAAAGCATTGCTGATTTCCCATGATGGTCCGAATGGGCATGAGTGATCAGGTAAGCATCAGGTATAACAGGATCATTCTTGAATGAACGGGTAGTATCTACAGCAAAAAGGTGATCGTCAAAAGACAATACCGTATGTGGACGGTAATTACCTCGCTTTGTAGTAAGCCGAATTGGCTCTATACCAAGTTCCCGGAACATACCATGTTCCATTGTATTCACCCTGAACGAAAAATACTGTTCTAGTATCTACTTAAGTGCTTCATTAAGGTCTGCTTCCAGTACGTTGGACTTGGTAACTCCTACATATTTCTTAAAGATCTTCCCATCCTTTTCTATCACCAGGGTAGGTATAGCCTGAATTCCATATTTGGCAGACATTTCCATATTCTGGTCTGCATCGATCTTCTTGAATTCTACTGAACCTGCAAACTTCTTCTCAAGTTCCTCAATAATCGGATCCTGCATTTTGCACGGTCCGCACCATACTGTATAAAAGTCCATAAATATTACTTCACTCATAATTATTCACGTTTCCATTTAGGTATGGTAAAGTATGTAATCCTTTCGGAGTATTATTTCTGCTAAGTATATGTGGTGTATCTAATAATATCAGCATAGCCGGCAACATTGTGAGCGTTAGCAGAAGGATCATAAGAATGGATAAAAATGCAATGATGCCAAACCATACCATTAGCGGGAACGGCGATAACATCATAGCTGCAAATCCTCCGGCTGTTGTCAGTCCCGATGTCACGATCGATTTCCCTATCCTTGGTATGGTAGTCCGGATAGCTTCCACTGAAGAAGCACCATTTTCCCTTTCTTCTCTATAGCGGTGCATAATATGAATAGAATAATCCACACCCAGACCAAGAATAATGCTGTTAGTGCTGATACTGAGAGTGGTCTGTGGAATATCCAGATACCACATCAATCCAGAGCTAATTAATATTACTACTATTATAGGTGCCATAGGCAGCAGTGCCCTGATAAAGGATTTGAATATCAATATCATGGCAAGGTATACGAATACAAAACTTATCAGTGTCATTCGTTTTTGTCCGTCAGTCATAGAATGGCCGATAAAGTTGTTAAGAAGTGGTTCTCCTGTGATCGTGATATCCAGTTCAGGTGCATAATAATCGATTGATGAGCGGATATTATTAATTGCATCATCCAGTCTATCTCCTTCCATATGTTCCACACTCAGGTCGATAACTCCGGTAGTGTCATAAGGATAATTGATAAAATTGTTTGTACTGATCACAGAAGTTTCATGCGACTGGATATAATCACAAAGCATGAGCATTTTATTAAGAGTCCCTGGTGAGGTGATCATATCAGAATGGATTATCAGGGTAATAGTATCAGTACCACCCGTCAGGTCATGCATTTCTTCCATGAACTCAATTGCTTCAAGATCAGGAGGAAAATATTGATAGAAATCAGTCAATGTATCAACCTTCGGAGAAACAACGGCGCCGGTTATTGCCACTGATGTTACAATTACCAGTATTAACACAGGATGTTTTATGGATATCCGGGAAAGACCCAACAGGAATTTATCAAGCAGTCCGACGGTGTGGATTTTGATTTTTACAGGTCCTTTGTCTACTAATTTTAGTACTGCAGGGATGAACCAGACTGCCATAATAAATGATATGACCAGTCCTATACATACAGCCATTCCAAAATTTTCCAGATCAGGAATATCTGCAAATAGCATACTGCCAAAACCAATGATCGTAGTAATAACTGCCAAACCAACGGCAGACCCCATTTTGGTAACAGAAATGGCAATAGCTTCATTAACACTACAGCCTTTTGATCGCTCTTCTTCATACCTGCTCATAACCTGGATCCCGTAATCAATACCCAGACCGATCAATACACTTAAGAAACCGGTTAAGATCATGGATATGGGTATTTCCAGTACTGCCATAAGACCGAATGAAATAATAAGGGACAGTGTAACAGCCAGCAGAGGTAAAAAAGGCAATAATCTTCCTCCGACGATGGTCCTGAAAAAAGTATACAGTATCAATACCATTATTATTATTGCTGCAAAGAACATTATTCCCATACTCATGCCCATTGTACGTCCGAGCTGATAATCCAGCATCGGACCTCCTGACGCTTCCACTGTTACATCAGGAGGCCTGTCTACAAAATCAATAGCCCTTTCCATATCAATAGCGATCACTTTCGGATTTTCAAGTTCAGGGACCGGGACAATGATCAGGGCTGTATCCCGCCCTGGTATAAGGGCACTGTTTTGGGTATTGCTTACAGGAGAACTGGTGGAGATCACATAATCCAGTCCTCTTAACTGTTTTTCCAGCAGTGAAATATAATCAAGCACAAAGGGATGAGTTACATCATCACTTTTTACCATGACAAAAACCGTATCTGTACCGAAATCCTTCTGGTAGGCTTTAAATTCATTATACACTACACTGTCCTCAGGAAAAAAAGTCTCTGAACTGGTGACCATTTGAAGTGAAGAAGAGAATGATAGACAGATGATAGCAGTTATTACTACAATTACAATTGTGAAGATCGGATGAAGTCTGGCCTTTTCTGATAGACTTAGCAGGATACTACTGGTACTCACATGAAATCCGCCAATCCCAACTGTTTTGACACATCACTTTCAAACAACGACTTGATATCAAGATCAATAAGTTCAAGTCTCTGTTTGGTATAATTACTTACTTGATACTCTTCTGCAACCTTAAGTGCTATACCCATATATTTCTTGACCGATCCTTCGTGAACAGTAAGCACGATCTTGCCGCCGCATCTGGTACATTTCCCGCTAAGTGGCGTTCGCCTGAATATCGTATTACATTTCACACACCTGACCTTCTGTCTGGAGAATGCTCTCAGGTTTCCTATGAGATCAGGTAAAAAATGAGATGTAATGACCCTTTCAGCTACGTCCTGTTCATCCACAGCCCTGATCTTTCGTGCCAAGTCAAGCTGGGATGTCAGTTTATCTACCATTGTGTCCAGGGTCTTATAAGCGCTGTTTATAGGTCCCATAGCGATATCGGATACGTCATGAGTAAAACCCCAATCTTCATACTGTTTTGGTGTATCCAATCTACTACTTACAGTATCCATTATATCTTCCACTTCTTTAGGGTTAGTATAACGTAATGTAGCCTCATAGAACTCAAGCGGATATCTGCGCAATAGATCAATATTATGAGCTTCTTTGTCCACTTCATTAGGATCTATGCGTGTGGAAAGTACCAGCGGTGCATCCATCTGGCCCCCACGTTTATCAGGAAGATAAGAACGCGAAAAATTTACCAGACCGTCCATTAACAGCATAATACAATCTTCATCCCCATCACAATTACGCCGCTTGGCAGCATGGAAAAATGGATGGGCCCAGCCCACTGAAGCCCTGGTAAAACCTATTATCCGGCCCAGTACACCTGCAGATGTATGAGGTGCCAGTCCTATGACCAGTGTACCTACCAGGTCATCTGTTGAAGTGGCATTGTAGTAGGAAGAAAGATCGTAATATTTCACCAGTAGATCATCAATGAAGCAGGCAGCTTTGAGCATATATTCAGCACAGTGGTGGGATATTACGATATCCTGTACTTTTAATTCTACTACCTGGTCACTTTCTTTAAGTTCTGCTCCGTTCATGTCAGTAGTGTATCCTAACCTGTGCATGGTTTCTATTGTCACACCTATCTCATCGGGCCTGATGTGTGTTAAGGGTAGATCGGACATGTCATAGCGAACAGTCCCGTCCTTGAAAGTTATCACTTTATGCCTGGCCCGCAGTATTCCCTTTTCAAGGGGTTCAGGTGTCTTTTGACCTGATATCAGTCCCTGTACACCTTTACAACTATCAAGATCATCCCTCACATTAAGTTTCTTAATGGCTCTTTTATATTCCTCTTTAATATTAATAGTCAAATTACCTGCTGATGTTGTTTTTTTACCGCATTTCGGACATTTGGACTTATTGATATCAATATTGCATACCGGACAGTGTAGTTTGGGGAGGGTATGACCTCCGCAATCGGGGCAGAAGTTACTGAATGTGAGTGCTCCGCATCTGGTACATGCTCTTACTGCGATCTCTGTACTGAATGTGCCTATACTTTCTTTAAACGACCGGGAATAACTCCTGGCATCCAGGATAGACCGGGTACGTCCTCCTGCTTCGCCTACAGGGAACAATACATTAGGAGCAGGTTTCATCTCCCGCTTATTGGATTTCTCAGGTCTTCCCATACGAGAGCCGATACGATAGGGTGCCCTTGCCCTTATGGTTAAAGCGCTGAGGTGATTTACCAGTTCGAGTGGGTCAGGGAACTCTTCCCTGGATGCATGTCTTATTTGATGCAGCGAACCGTCAAGACCCAGGCACCTGATCAATGGACTTGCCTGGCTTATATGGATATTATTTTCATGGATCCTGTGATGAACAAGAAGAGTTTCAAGAATGTTCTTTATGTTATTATCAATAGGAAGTCTTAGTTCATCTTCGTTATATGTGCCTTTGTGTGCAATATAACCGGAAAGGATGAGAATGTCCTTTGAAGAGATATCATGCCATAAATAGGTATATTTAGGGTGAAGCGGGACATGGAATGTATCGCATAGTTCAAGTGCAATGGCACTGGACGGATCATTTAGTTCCGATTGTTGGTAGGGAATCTCCTTATCTTCTTTTACGCAACATACCTCCAGTTCCTGTATCCACCATTCAAAACAATAAGAAGACGGAAACAGGGTATGGTTGTTCTCAAGAAAATCTCCGTAGTTGATCAGCAGTTCCCCGATATCCAGTATACTTGAGAAAGAACCTTTGACTTTTATGGCCTCGTCAATGGTATCTACTCTTGTGACCGTACCATTGAACAGACGTATGGTAGGTCCTTCCAGACTGTCTACAGGTGCTATACCTAAAGCTTTGCCAGGTCTTTCGACTTTCACCTGGGTTCCAGGTGCAAGGAATTCGTTCAGTATTATCATAGATGCAGGACTTACACCACCACCTGCAAAGCCAGTGTTCCGGCTTCGGCCGTACCTGAGTCTGAAGCCGCCTGGTCTGGACGGATATGAGAATACGGGTCTACCTGCGATAAGGTCGTCAAGGTACTTGGATTTGGGTTTTATCTTTTCCTTATCCTCCTCCTCATCCTTTTCCTTTTCGTTTTCCTGGTCATCCTGTTTGGTGATACCTGCAATGAACCGGTCAAGCCAGTCCCAGCCTTCCAGATCAAGATTTTTCACATGTTTTTTTATTTTAGGTGCTTTAAGTGCCAGACCTTCAGCCATTACCAGGCACATTCCGCCCCTGACGTTGTTCGTAGGGATCCTTGCCAGGTCCCTGTGTCCTTCTACCTCTGTTTCTTCGGTTGGTTCTCCATCTATACATATAGCACAGTTCTCTATGATCAGCCGTATCTCATCTTCACTGGGAGTATACTGAAGGTTGGCTACTCGTCTGTATAATTGTACTTCTTCCACATACCGCTCTACTTCTTCATGGCTGGGTTTGTATTTGTCAATACCCAGGTTCATCCTGATAAAATCAGCTACAAGGACAGAGAGTGCCTGTGCAGTACCGCCGGCGCTTCGGATAGGGCCTGCATAATATATCCTGATAAAATCCGAGCCATCAGGATTTGTTTCTATATCTACCCGGTCGATACCTTCTATTGGTGCAGCTACTACGCCTTCGGTTAATACTGCCATAGCTACCCTGACTGCTGCATCTACTGCCCGGGTGCGGGAGTCGAAGGGATATATTTTACCGGCAGCTACGTCTACGCCTATTTGAAGAGCTGCAACTTCCCTGTTCATTGTTTTTTCAAGTTCTCTTAAGCGTTGTGCTACGCCTTCAATACCTATTAGTTTCTCCACTCGATCAGCCAGGTCTTTGGCAAGAGGGATCTCAACATAATCTTGAGGGTCAAATCCTTTACTTTTGGCAGCTCTGGCAATGGTGATGGCAGATTGCAGTTTATCTTCAAGATTCTGGAAGTACTCAACCATTGGTTTACTTAGTGCAGTTTCTTTCATGGATATTTCTATTCTTTGATCTTTTTCATATATTTGACCCACTGACGGGCGTCCTTTACTTTGTCTGCGGTGCTTACTTTATCGAATTCGTGATGTTTGATCTTACCGTCTTCTAAGTCTTTTAAGTCCATTATTGCCCGTAATAATCCTGCTGCTTCATCAAAGAGGTGTTTTGCCTGTTTGTTGGTAAGATCGGATTTCTCAAGACGCTCTTCATCGATTTCTTCTTTATTTTCTAATAGATGGATCAGGTTATGGGTCCACTCTCGTTCAGGTTCGGTTAGTGAGTCCTTATTGATCAGTTTCCAGATGAGTTCATGGAGCTGTATGGTTTTTCCGTCTATTGTGATCTCGTCGGGTATTGGTTCCCCCACCCATACAAGGTATCGCTGAAGGCCGAATAGTAGGTGTTCACGGTCTTTTTCTGATATGAGATTGTTGATGTCGTATTCCATGAGTGTTCAACTGGAATTTATTTATCGTTATAAACTAAATAGGTATCGGTGGGTAGAAACTACTCGCTACTGGTAAAATATATGAACGTTAAATTCATTATAAAATTGTGAAGGAATATACGATGACAAATACAAAATGTTTAAAATGTGGTAGTGGAAATATTGATGAAGGTAGTATTGGTGGATATGTTTTTGGATATAAATCACATAAACAGGGTTTATTTTCAGAGCCTGTTAAAGACTTTGAAGCAAAGATTTGTTTAGATTGTGGATATGTAGAATTTTATATAAATGTTGACGAATTAAAGAAAAAGTTGAAAAAGTAATTTTGCCCTTTGTTTACACCCTCACTCGCTATCGCTCGTTCGGGTCTACCGATCTCATCTAACAGCGGATATGAGGCTATAGCCTTTGGAAATAGAAATATTAAAAAGGTTGAAAGTAAATTATTTTCAGAGGTGAAGAAATGAACAATAAAGAAGATAAAAACCTGATCGCATATTGTGGTCTTTACTGTGGGGGTTGCATTGGCTACATGCAAAAGGCAGCTGATTTAGCAAGGGATCTCAGAAAAGAATTAAGAGAGACAAAATTTGACAGGACAGCAGAATACCTGGCTACAATACCATTCTTTTCCACATACAGAAACTACAAAGAATGCTATGAAGTGCTGGGTGAATTGGTAAAAATGAGATGCAAGAAAGCTTGTAGAGGTGGTGGAGGTCCGCCTTTCTGTAAGATGAGGAAATGCTGCCAAAAGAAAGGATTTGAGGGGTGCTGGGAGTGCGATGAATTTGAAACATGCGAGAAACTGGACTTCTTAAAGCCGAATCACGGGGATGCTCATATAAAGAATCTAAGGAGAATTAAGAAAAAAGGAATGGATGAATTCCTTAAAGGGAAGATAGATTGGTATAGTAAGCCAAAATGAAAATATTAAGTGGGGTTTGGAATCCTCGCCTTCGGCTCGGACTTCGTAAACATGTTGCGCCAGCCTAATCAGAAGATGAAAGCAGTCAAATTAGAAACGCCGGATTTAATTCTAATTTGATTGCTTCAATGTAACGGTCACTAAAACAGTATCTTCGAATAATATATCCATTTTTCATAGTCTCAACTACCCTGTCCATTTAATTTTGCTATAAGATGTGGATATACTATCGATGACTCCCTGATGCTCCATCAACCTGCATCCCCATGTTGCTGTGTCATAGAGGTGGCCACCTTATTATATATTCTTATATCGTGCAACACACTTTTGGTACATATTGAACATGGAAGTCTCTTTCAATTTTTCATCGCGCATATACGTGATTATAGTATAATCAAAATTAATTGAAGATTGATTAGTAGTGAATTCCTATTTATATTATTCATAACTTCCTTTATTATCCTTTCCTAATTAATTATCATAATTAACCACAAATAAACACAAATGAACACAAATATTTTAATTAGTGGTGCTAATATATATTATTTTAGTATCCTTTTCAAGTTTAATGGTTGCTTGTAATATTCAAGAATTATAACCAGGATTATGCGTCATATTTAGACAGTTCAGACATACATTTTACCCTAATTTTTGAAAGGGATACTTATTTTACAATTATTTGGTATCCACTTCAAAAAGTAGGGTAAAATGCATATTTGGATTATCTAAATCAAGTGGCTAAGCAGACTTCCAATTTTAAAATTATGTCAGTTACCCTCTGATTTGAAATGGATATATTATTTGTGTTTATTTGTGTTCATCTGTGGTTCCTTTTCTCTGAACTGTCTTTTTATTACTCAATGAATAACCAGTAGACGAAATCAATCAATACTTTATTATTGCATTCTATGTGTTCATCGAAAAGCCTATTATTTTTAAAACTTATAGGTGTATCCATTATAAATTCGACTAACGAGAGATATTTCATGATTAAATTGAAATTAAAGCGTTTAAAACGAACACAGGAATTGAAGGAAAATTAAAAAGTTTTTCGGAGATACTGTAAAAACAGTAAAATTTATTAGATATTAACATAAAGGTGAATACGGGTAGAATCAAATTAATAAAAAGGAGATACACAATTATGGTTAAAGTGATAGTCTTCCACTATACTGATAATGGTAGGCTTCCGAAGCTCAGTAAAAATGAGTTAAATGAGATCATGAAAAATATTTATGATGAACTCAAGAATTACCCCGATGTTAAATATAACGGGACCTATGTAGATAATGAAGGTAAAGGTATATGCGACTGGGATGCTCCCAATGCAGAAGTAGTGAATGAAATTTTAAATAAAGTATTGGGTGGACCCCCCGTGGATGGTGCTATAGAAGTAAAAAGGGTACTTTAGAATAATCTTAGTATAGAGAAGAAAAAGACTACTGCATCGATTGCATCCAATTCCCTTGTAAAAAACACAAAAAGAAACTTCTTGATACTCATCCGGGAAATAGAATTATTGTAGGTTATGGGAGCAAGGCACTGTACCATTTACTAGTTATTTTTCAGACACAGATTTACACGGATTTGATTTTGATCAAATACTTTCTATAACAAACTTAATGGAATCTTATGATATCGACCACAACAACCTTAAATCCGTGTAAATCTGTGTTAATCCGTGTCTATGCAATTATCGACTTAAATAATCCTCTATTGAAATAACTGGTTTTTAGGACAGTACCTGGGAGCAAGAAATGATTAGAAATCCAAATGAGAACAAGGTTCTGTGGCGGCTGACGGCAGTGCTGTCTCTGATAGCTTCACTGGTCGGTGTGTTCAATCCCGGTATTTACAGCAAGGTGGTAAGAACTGACCTCATCCCCACAGTTTTTGGGCAAGACATGATGACCATTGTGGCATCTGTTATTATTCTATTATTGACTATTCGAATCAAGAAAGAGGATTCGAAAAAGCAGATTGTGATTCTTGGTATCCTTGGCTATTTGTTTTATGCATACGGAATCTACACCATTGAGCGGGTCTATAATGTACTGTACTATTTTTACCTGGCCATATTCGGGCTTTCCTTCTGGTCTATAGTTTACGGTGTTGCAAGCATCCGCCAGGAAATCCTGCAAAAGGTGGAACTGCCAGGACTGATGCGAAATATATCGGCGGGATTTTCTTTGTTTGTAGCTCTGGTCTTCAATGCTCTCTGGATCACTCAGCTTTTGCCCCTGATCCGAACAGGTGAAAAAATTGAATTTCTATACTCCATCTACATCCTGGACCTCTGCTTTATCATGCCGGCATTTGTGATTCTCGGCATCATGGCTCTCAGGAAAGCAGGGCTGGGACTGATGTTAATTCCCGCCATGTTTATTTTGGGATTCACCCTGATATTCTCCCTGGCGGTGAGCGAAATGGTGAAGCCACTCTATGATTTGACTATTAATATTTGGGAACTGGGACCATCCCTTATTTTATCAATCCTGTTCTTGATCCTGGCCGCTCTGCATCTACAGAAGCTTAAATTGGATCTGGAAGAGGTTTGAGAGGAATATAAATCATGTCCAGGATAATAATTAACCCGGACTTATGTAAGATTCAGACAGAAGATTGTTTTCATGGCAAAATTGTCGCTAAAGCAGGTAGTACTTGGAAGACTTGGGGAGATGTAATTTCATTTAAGGCACGCAAGATAGACAATGGTAGAACACAAGTCGTAGTATCAAGCAGACCTGCTATGCGAACAACATTAGTTGATTGTGGCAAAAACTTAGAGAATGTGGAAAGAATCAGTTCCTTTTTGAATGAGCAAAGCGAGATAGCGTATAACAGCCGATAAAAGAGAAATCAAAGAATTCCCCAAATTGCCTTCGGCTCGGATTTCATAAACATGTTGCAAAAGAACCCAAATGTTGAATTATGCTTCAGCAGCACTGACAGCAGCAAACATGTCCGTGTGAGCGGGAAAGCCGAATTTATCGAGGATCAAAGCCTAAATTTTGTGGATTTCCCTTTGATAAAGAGAATTATCCTTCCTTTTAAGGTTGTTGTGGTCGATATCATAAGATTCCATTAAGTTTGTGATAGAAAGTATTTGATCAAAATCAAATCCGTGTAAATCCGTGTAAATCTGTGTCTGAAAAATAACTGGAAAATGGTACAGTGCCTGGAAATGCTATACTTAAATATATATTTTACGAACTACTTAAGTAGTGATCAGGAAATAATAAAAAGTCTCAAGAACTGATGGGAAAGGGTTATAAAGTAGCAATAGAAAAAGTTGGGTATGAATTTCAAAAAGGCGGGAACGAGATATTAAGAATTATCAGCTAATAATTTATAAATACCATGAAATTTAAAAATAAAATTGTTTTAATCACAGGCGCAAGTAGAGGTATTGGTGCAGAAACTGCAAAGTTATTTGCAAAAGAAGGCGCAACAGTAATTATTAACTATCTCCTGGATGAAATGTCTGCAAAATCTATATTGAATGAAATAAACAATAACGGCATGCTTATTCAAGCAGACATTAGCAAACAAGATGAAATTAACGAAATGTTTGAACAGGTATCTAAAAAATATGAAAAACTGGATATTTTGGTAAATAACGCAGGTATAGTTTCCGTAAAACCTTTTTCAGAACTTACGCTAGAAGAGTGGAATAAAACTTATGCCGTAAATATCACAGGTATGTTTTTATGTTCTCAAAAAGCTATTGAATTAATGAAAGATGGCGGCTCAATTGTTAATATTTCCTCAATAAGGGGATTATTCGATCAAGGGAGAGCGCCAATTGCAGATTATTCAACTTCTAAAGCAGCCGTTATCAGTTTTACTAAAACATTGGCAAAAGAAGTTGCGCCTAAAATTCGTGTAAATACTGTTGCGCCCGGAATGACAAATACTGATACTGTAAAATCAATACCCAGGGAATTAATTGAGAAATTTAAAGAAGATAGTTATTTAAAAAGACTTATTGAACCAAAGGAAGTAGCACACACAATTTTATTTTTAAGCTCTGATGAAGCAAGCGCTATTACAGGGGCATTATTAATAGTGGATGGAGGACAAAGCCTGAGTTAACGGGTCAAGGATTGAACTCAAGGGGGTGCTGCGCTTTCTCCACACCATCACCTAAATCCCCTCATCCCCAGTTCCCTTGCCACTCTATCCAGTTCATCCACATCTGAAATAAATATTCCCTTCTCCCTGGCAAAATCGACTGCATTAAGCTTGAACCCTTCCTTTGAGATCGCCCATAGTTGATTTATGGAAATCTTCTCGTTCTCTTCAATCTCCCGTTTCTTATCCAGCATTTTTTGAAGGTCTTTTACTGTCATCTGCCGCCCCCGGTATTTACACTCCACTATCCAGTTGGCAGAGCCCCTGACAAGCGCATCCACCACAATTTCATCTAAAATCCAGTTTTGTACCGAAACCACAGTGGGAAGTTCAATCTCTCTATTTGAAATAATAACTTCCTGGCCGTTAAACAATCTTAGAAGTTCACGAACTCTCTCCTCAAATCCTAGTCCTCCTTACATTGCTGCTTTTTCAAATTTTTCCCGGTACTGCTCTATAAGTTCTTCCAGTATCTTATGGCCTGGATAGTCATCAAGCACTATGCCTTCAAATGTATAGAGCATCCAGCATCGTAGGACAGAGTCTTTAAAGAAATATTCACTTCCTTCTTTATAAACAAGATCAGTATGGAGTAGTCGGTTAAAATACACGCCCACAATGGCAGTATCCAGATATGTTTCCCTGGCGATCTGTGTCACACTTCCATGTCCTACTTTTGCCAGACATTTGAGAATAGTCCTGTAAATGGATTCTTTGCGAATATCACGAAACGACTCCTTGAATATGTATGCACAGATATTATAGATCTTACCGTCCGGATTGAGGGCTTCTGTGAAAAACGCCTTGTCAACCAGTTTAGTGGTCAATGGAAGGTTGTCTATCTTACAGAATCGTTTTAATTTTTCAGCAATTACATAAATATAAAACGGATGCCCGAATGACAACTGGAATATCCGGCTGGAAATAGTATCATGGGTCTTGCCAAACACTTTTTTCACAAGACTACGTGTATCATCCCTGGTAAACGGCTTGATAGGAATAATTGAAAAATGCAAGAACAATGGGGACTCTGGTTCTTTGAATATTTTCTCAAGTATGTGGACAGCCGAACCTGCTGCAAGATAATGCGTTTTACTCTGTGTCTGTAGAACACTTCTAAATAATGGAATGATATCTCTTGAAACCTCTGTAATTTGCTGGAACTCATCAACCAGTATGATTATGTTTGTGCCAGTCCTATTTGCAAGTAACTCAGGAAAGTCCAATGCTGCATGAATTATCTTTTCATCATCAAGATAATTCATTTCATTGACATGATCTATCAGTTCATGATCCCCTATTTTTGCCAGTTCCGAATATATTTGCTTGTGTTCACCTATCCCCAACGGCATGATAGTACCATGAGTATTGAACCAGTGCACAACATATCCAATATAGGTAAATGAAAAGTTCCTGGGTTCAAGGCTCAGCCCTTCCAAATCCAGATAAACAGGTACACAGTCCTTTTTAAATTTAATAAGCTGTTGCATGAATTCTTTAAGGATCAGTGTCTTGCCAATCTTACGAAGACCGATCAATACAATATTTTCACCGGTTTCCCTGCTTTGGATCTGTTCTATATTATAGTTCAACTGTTTGAGAATTGCTTTTCTGTTTGTGAACAATTTTTTTTTACTGGCAGGGTAAAGCCATTTGAGTGTGCTGTTAGTCATAATATAACACGTACGTTATAAACACTTGTGTTATAAACACATATGTTATATAAAATTGGCGGTTGTTGCTTGACGTACAGGTAAGTATAAAGGTATTTATTTATCTTGATGCTGAAATTAGGTACATGATGAAGGATGTTAGCGTTCATTCACTGAGGCACAGCTTTGCTACACATTTACTGGAGGGTAGGATAGACCTGCGGTATATTCAAGAATTGCTCGGGCATAAGAGCTCAAAGGCGATGAAGATATATACTTGGGAATTCTTTTCTTC
>Ga0255426_10015_pt1 | contig 34032 bp, 38 predicted proteins | sample ANMaggSeSYBR02J9_FD_182666 | JGI IMG/M metagenome (GOLD analysis project Ga0255426, IMG submission 182666) | Sediment cell enrichment communities from methane seep in Santa Monica Basin, California, United Staets - ANME aggregate JGI... | ecosystem: Environmental > Aquatic > Marine > Cold seeps >...
ATTCTTTACAAATCCTGCTATAATATATTGAGTAACAATGATGTATTGGATAATTATGATGGTATTTGGCTTGAAAGTTCCTGTACTAATAACCAATTAAACAATAATATTATTCAAAATAGCAACAACGGCATAACGGTAATGGAATATAGTACCAGTAATACTCTAATTAATAATACTGCATCCAATAATAAAGTTGGTCTTGTCATTAATCAATCATCTGGTAATTGTATCTATAATAACTATTTCAATAACACAAATAATGTACTGGTAGAAAATACACAATCACAAAACATCTGGAATACCACTAAAACCGAAGGTACAAATATTATTGGCGGTCTATTTATCGGAGGTAATTACTGGGCATATCCGAATGGCACTGGTTTTGGACAGGTATGTGAAGATGTAGATAATGACGGGATCTGTGATTCGCCTTATGATATTACAGGTGATGCCTTCGATTACTTACCGCTTTCGAGTAATCAAACAACAGACACCATAACAGATATAATTAATGTGGATTGTAACGGTGGAAAAGATTATACCACAATACAGGATGCTATAAATAATGCAAGCAATAACAACACAATCATTGTATATAGCGGTACTTATACAGAAAATGTGATAGTTAATAAGTCATTAAAGATAATTTCAGAATCAAATATGGCAGATAATACTATTGTTCAAGCTGCCGATCCCGAGTCTGATGTATTCTATGTTTCTGCGGATGATGTAACAATCAGCGGTTTTAGTATAACCGGAGCCAATGGGAACTATATGGTTGCCGGTATCTATCTTGATGACGTTCAACATAATATGATCAGTAACAATAAACTATCAAATAACTTTGATGGTATCTATCTTGGGGAATCTGATTATAATACGCTAATTAATAACATTGCAAATTCGAATGAAGATAATGGTATTTATCTGGATAATTCCAGTAATAATGAGTTAAATAATAATGATGCTTCTAATAATAATTGGCATGGGATCTCTCTTGGAGGTTCCAGTTTAAACATATTAAGCAATAACACAATAAATCTAAATAATAGATCTGGAATGTTCGTAGGTAATTCTAGTAATAATAAGTTTAATAATAATGATTTAGATAATAATTTATATGGAATTGTTCTAGTGAATTCCAATTCCAATATACTGAATGATAATAATGCCTCAGACAATACCTGGAATGGTATCCACCTGGACAATTCCAGTAATAATGAGTTAACTGATAATAATGCTTCTAATAATGATTTGCATGGGATCTCTCTTAGAGGTTCCGGTTTAAACATATTAAGCAATAACATAATAAATCTAAATAATATATCTGGAATGTTCGTAGGTAATTCTAGTAATAATAAGCTAAATAATAATGATCTAGATAATAATCAATATGGAATTGTTCTAGTGAATTCCAGTTCCAATATGCTGAATGATAATAATGCATTGGATAATTATAATGGTATTTGGCTTGAAAATTCCTGTACTAATAACTTAAGCAATAATATTATTCAAAATAGCAACAACGGCATAACGATAATGGAATATAGTACCAGCAATAGTCTAATTAATAATACTGCAACCAATAATGAAGTTGGTCTTGTCATTAATCAATCATCTGATAATTGCATCTATAATAACTATTTCAATAACACAAATAATGTATTGGTAGAAAATACACAATCACAAAACATCTGGAATACCACTAAAACCGAAGGTACAAATATTGTTGCTGGCCCATTTATAGGAGGTAATTACTGGGCATATCCAAATGGTACTGGTTTTGGACAGGTATGTGAAGATGTAGATAAAGACGGAATCTGTGATTTGCCTTATGATATCGCAGGTGATTCTTTTGACTACTTACCGCTTTCAATCAAATGGACAAGTGACAGTGGTAGTAGTAATGATAGTGACAGTAGTAATGATGGTGGTAGTAGTAATGGTGGTAGTAGTAAAAGTTCCGGTAGCAGTAAGGGTATCGGTTCTGGTGCGTCAGGAGAAGCCTACGATAATATACTCCTCTCAGAGACCGATAGAGAAAATGTATATAAAGATTCAAAAGTAAGTTACAGTTATAATAAGGAAGGAAATCCAATTCACTATATTAATTTCACTGGTGTTACCAGTTCAGGACAAATAGCCGTAAAAGTTGAAATACTGAAAAACACCTCATCATTAGTAGACCAGCTAGCTCCATATATAACATATAAGAACCTTGATATCTGGGCAGGGAAGAGTCGTTGGGCAACCTCTAAAAATATCGCTGATCCTACTGTCAGTTTTAAAGTGGAAAAGTCCTGGATTTCAAGTAATGCAATTGATGAATCTACTATCACCTTATATCGATATAATGATAAAAAATGGAATCTTCTTAGCACTACTAAGATTGGTGAAGATGATGAATATTTAAACTTTGAGTCAAAAACATCCGGATTCTCACCATTTGCTATTACCGGAAAAGGTACACAGACTTTATCTGAAGAAACAACCAGGCCAGGAGAAGGGGGGGTGGATTCGGAATCCGAGTCATCAACTGAAGACGAAGAGGAACCTGAACAAACTTCAACGCAAGAGACTGGTATACCTGGATTCGGTATTTGTGCATCTTTGTTGATCTTATCAGGTGCATTCCGGTTATTACGAAAAAAGGAATAATATTATTATAAAGGTAAACACAATGGCCAATGTTACACAATCTGATCTTACACCCAATGAAAAGCAGGTACTAATAGCACTTGGAAAATTAAAGACTACCGATCCGCAAAAACTATCCAGTGCTTCGAACCTGAGTGTGGAAGCAGCTATGCAGGGTGCTTTTATGCTTCAAGAGAAGGAACTATCAAAAGTGATCGAAGATGTTACAAAAACATATCATCTAACTAAAGAAGGAGAAGAATATGCTTTGCTCGGACTGCCCGAGAGGCAAATAATTAGCACGATCAAATCACCTGCATCAATTGATGCTCTTAAAGATGAGTTCGGACCCAAACTCTCAGGAATTGCACTGGGATGGCTTCGCAAGAAAAACTGGGCACAGATAAAAGACGCAACATTGATCCCCAAAGGTCCATATCCCGAAGGAGAGGATGAAAAAGCACTGGCCAATTTAAAAAACAATATTCCCTGTGAACTCTCAAATAATCTCATGAGAGAGCTTATCAAACGAAACCTGATCGAGCAAAGTGAAGAAAAAACCAGGACCATCACAATCACTCAATTAGGTACTACACTCTTCAAAACAGGCATAACTATAGAAGAAGAAGTTGCCCAATTAAGCGCAGATATGATCAGGACAGGTACTTGGAAATATAAGCATCTGCGTGCATATAATATTAATGCGCCTGTGCAGCCCATATATGGTGTGAAGACACACCCCTACCAGCGGCTTATCGATGAGATGCGCCAGATCTTTCTGGAGATGGGATTCACAGAGATCAAAGGCAATATAATACAGAGCAGTTTCTGGAACTTTGATGCCCTGTTCCAGCCCCAGGACCATCCGGCACGTGATATGCAGGATACTTTTCATATTGATGGTACCAGTGATGTCCCGCAGGAATATACCGGTCCGGTTGCTGCCATGCATGAACACGGAGGAGATGTTAACAGTAAAGGATGGGGCAGTTCGTGGAGTAAAGAACTGGCACAAACGCAGGTATTGCGCACACATACCACTGCTATCACTATAAAATACTTAGCTGACAATCCCTACCCGCCTGTGAAGGCTTTCTGTATTGATAGAGCCTATAGGCGCGAGACTATTGACCCTACGCATACGCCTGAGTTCGAACAATTAGAAGGTGTGGTCATGGACAGGGAAATGAGTTTTGCTAACCTGCTCGGCCTGCTTACTACTTTCTATCACAGGATGGGATTTGAAGATGTAAGGTTTAGACCTGGTTATTTCCCTTATACAGAACCCAGTGTAGAGCCTGAAGTATATATTGATGGAATGGGATGGATCGAACTGGGCGGTGCAGGAGTGTTTAGAAAAGAAGTTACTGAACCCCTTGGTATAAAACACCGTGTACTGGCATGGGGATTAGGTGTAAGCAGATTAGCTATGTTGCGGCTGGGTTTGCGTGATCTGAGGGAACTGTATCAGTCGGATATTGACTGGTTGAGAAAAAGTCCGATATAACAGACTACTCTTCCAGTTCAACTTCCATAACTGAAAAGTCATCCATATGTCTGGTGAACATAGAAAGCCAGAGTCCATGTTTACTACATAATACTTCAGCATTATTGGGATATGCAAAATCACTCATTTGCTGTAGTTGATGGGGATCTTCGATCATAGTAGAATCCCCGAAACAGAGGTTGACATCTCCATCTTCTCCCACACTGAATGCTATTTGCATTATATGATCCGTGTCATACTGTCCTATAACCTCTTTCGGGGCAGCTGCCATATATTTAAATGCGTGTTTCATATTCAGCACCATTGTCCCTGTAAAAGTTAATCAATTTCTATACTAAGATAATAATACACTGCTTTTAAAACCGCATCTTTTGTAGAAGATTCACCGGTTTTCATTTTCAATTTAACTAGATCTTCGTCCGGAAGAACGGATTGAACTTGCATTGTTTTCATTTCTTTCACCTTCATTTTTTCTTGAAGAGATTATATAGAACAAAATCTCATCATCATCATTATTATCATAGAAAAGTACGCTTTAATAATATATATAGATTTGCACATAGTCAGTACTTCTAATAATAGGGCGTTCTGAAACACATTAATCAAGTAAAACATTATGCTGTGTCATGTTGTGTTTATTCCCAAATTCCATTTGTGAATTTGTATAAAATACAATTTAAAAACCAAAAAATATATATAAGATAAAATATATGTTATGTGATATTTATAACTGCAATCAATCCTTCCAATTAGAGGTTAAACATGAAAAACAGCATTCGTATAACAACATACAGCAATATTAATTTTTTTACATATGCAATAGTAATAATATTCAGTTTAACTATCTTTTTATCAGGTATTAGTACCAGTACAGGCGCACCGGAGGGTAAAGGACCGGACTGTATCGGATGTCATGAAATAGATCATGGAGGTCGTCCGCAAGTGGATTGTGTAATGATCATAAGTTCAGTCCATAGCTCACTCAACTTTGATACAGCAGTATCCCCTGAAATCAATGAAAACAACAGGATATGCTGGGGTTGTCATCAATCTAATGGTACTGAGCCGAATGGACATCCGGATAAGGCCAATGATCCATATTCATGTATCGAGTGTCATGCACGTGATACTGATATCCAGCCGCTACATGTTACAGCAGGTGTAACATATCCGGCACCGGGGACCGGGCAGGAAATCGAGGAGGGTTTTCTGCGCGGTACCCCTGCCACCGGTAATAACATGACGCATAAAAAGGATACAATAACAGGTGTTGGATATGCTAATGATCCACCTGAGTCCGATGTAAGATATGCAAGACATGCAAACCCGAATTCAATTGGCGGATGGATTGATGCGCAAGGCCCGTCAAGAGATGCGGACCAGGTATGCATTAACTGCCATGCACAACGAGTACGATACTGGGGACTGAAAAAAGAAAGCTACTGGAATGGTGCGACGTCCTGTACACCCTGCCATCAATTATGGACACAAGATCAGTATAATCCCAATAGCCTATACCCATCCGCACATAATTTATCGATCCCTTCGTGTACTGATTGTCATGCACAATCCACAGGCTTGAACAATCCGTACTGGCATGCCAGCTCCGATTACAACTGGCTTGACCCTCCGAAGGATTATACCAACGAACTAACAGCTACCGGTATGATGCTAAATGATAGTGTTCATAGAAGAATGGTATTGAATACAACAACAGGTCATACAACAGACTATACAGGCTGTATTGTATGTCATACTGAAGTCACATTTATCTTTAACAGTTCCACAGGTTCGATTGATATGCAGATTACCGATCATTCGGGTGCACACACATGGAACTCAAAACCGGAATGTACTAAGTGCCATTGCATCAATACCAGTGTTGAGCGACCAGGACCTTATCCGGGAGGACATGAGAGTTTTAACATCGAATGGGGGAACAATACACAATGCCTGGATTGCCATGTGGGTGAACAATCCCACGGTCATTCGGTTAGCGGTGGCGGCGACCCGGATTGTATAAGCTGTCATGATATTGATAGTAGTGCATTAAGTCGTGTGAATGTATCATTCATCAACACATCAGCCCATATGAACCTGAATATAGATGCCATTGATACTTCAGGTAACCCTGATAATAAGATATGCTGGGGATGTCATCAACCTACAGGTGCAGCACCTCCTAAAGGTGTTCACGATAATTCCGATCCGTACCAGTGTGTGGACTGTCATTCCAATCAATTACCACCGTCACATATAGATGCACCGGATGTAGAAGCAGAATTCTTAAGAGGAGATGCACCTGAAGGATCAAATATGACATTTAACAGGGATACGATCATCTTTAGTGGATTCTATGGTGATGAAACCGGTAATAAGGAAGTATATTCAAAACATTCAAACCTTGATCCTGGCGGCTATCCCGGATTAACAGGCCCCCAGCGTGATTCTAATAAGGTCTGCTACAACTGCCACAATTCCCGGATTAGACAATACGGTGAATATAGAAAGAACAACTGGGATATCCAGACAAGTATGAACTACGAACTGATGACCAGCGGAAGCTGTGAAAACCTTTGTCACCAGAACCAGTTAGCAGAAGCAGACCCTCATATGGTTGAAACAACACGGTGTACTGACTGCCATACTATTTATGCAGAAACATACAATCCCGGGATCAGGCATAATGAATGGTCATTTGATTATGATGATCCTCCTGGTAATTACGGCCGGGTTCCTAACATTGGTGATATGCTTAACCAGAGTGCACACCGCAGGATGGTAGAAGATTTGAGTGGCCATCCGAGCAACGATAAAGGATGTCTGGTATGTCACAGTATGGTGGATGCGGAAGTATCATATGATGCAACTCAGTTGACTATTACTATACTGGATGATACAGGAACTCATGGCTGGAACTCAGAACCTGCCTGCATAGGGTGCCATCCTCTTGATGGTTTAGGAACCGGACCTATGCCGGACCCTGATAATCATAGTGGAATTACTATACTTGATAACAATTCTAAATGCCTTAGCTGTCATAGTAATAATGAAGGACATGGCCATGCAGTTGGGAAAGGAACTTCTCAAAACTGGAATAAATGGATTGACCCCTTATCAGATGGAGGAATTGAAGTTACCACCACTGAACTGCAGGATGCAATTCATCACTGGTTAGAGAATATTAGAGTTAATGGACATTTATTATCTACCCTGGACCTTCAAGGGATTATAGCCACATGGTTATCATAAGGTTTTTATTTTCCTGAATTGTTGTATTTCATTGATCAATGCCTGGAAGGTAAAATCCTTTGGACTGACATCGACTAAAATTCCGTATTCTTTTAATGTATCAGCCGTAGGATGTCCTATAGCTCCCACAACAACCTTCCGGTCATTTAGAGTAGAAATGATCTTATTCCTTACATCAAGTTGCGAAGTCAGGTCTACTAGATTTCTTACCATCATGGAACTGGTGAAAACAATAGCATCTACCTTTCCATCAAGCATAGATCTGATCATTTCTTTTTGTTTATTATTAATCTGTGGTCTGGTGATCTCATACACCTGTGTCTCATAAACCGAAGCATTGGCAGCTTTAAGCCCATCTATCAGTATAGCTGCTCCATGCGAACTCCTGGCAATATCTACTACTTTGCCACTCACATCCTCTTTAATAGCTTCTACAAGGATCTGTGAACTATAGGATTTAGGTACTAATGCGATGTTAATTCCCTGGTCATTTGCAGCATCACTGGTCTTAGGGCCTATGGCAATGACCTCACACCTGTTCAATGCTTCAATGAATTCTTCTCTTTCTGGTCGACCAGGTAATTTATTTAGTGTATGATCTATCCCGTTAGCACTGGTGAATATCACAATATCTGATTTCCCACTAAGTACCCGTGAGACAAAACCATCGAAATGCTCATCTTTCTTATCCTGTATCTCGATCATAGGAATTGAAATAACATCAAATCCCGCTTCTTTGCACAATTGGATTGAATCCTTTTCATATCGCTCAGGACGCATAATAACCAGGGTAGGTCTGGATTTGGCAGGTATTTGCTCACCCAGTTCATCGTGAAGCTGTACAACATCCCCTATCACAGTTATTGCCGGGGCTTTGACTTCTCTTTTATTTGCCAGCCCTACGATATTTTCCAGTGTACCTACAGTGGTTCTCTGGTCGTAACGTGTACCTTTTTCAATTAAAGCAACAGGTGTGTCGGGATCTTTACCGTGTTTTATCAATTCCTTCACATTATGCGAAAGCATACTGACACCCATTAGAATAACAATAGTCCCATCAGACATTGCCAGAGCTTCCCAGTTAATAGCAGAATCATCTTTAGTAGGGTCCTCATGTCCGGTTACAAAGCTTACCATACTGGTGTGGTCCCTGTGGGTAATGGGTATACCTGCATAAGCCGGTGCGGCAATAGCTGAAGTGATGCCAGGTACTACCTCTACTTCGATACCTGCGCGTACAAGTACCTGTGCTTCCTCCCCACCGCGTCCGAATATGTAAGGATCACCGCCTTTAAGCCTGACTACTTTTTTACCTTCCCTGGCTTTCTCAACAAGAATCCGGTTGATCTGGTCCTGTTTAAGTGTGTGACTACCTGCATATTTTCCTGCATCGATCTTTTCTGCACCCGGGGGCATACTTGCAAGTATCTGCTCTCCCGGAAGCTGGTCATATACTATTACCTCAGCTTCTTTGATGAGTCTGTGTGCTTTGAGCGTCAACAGTTCCGGGTCACCCGGACCGCTTCCAACAAGATAAACCCTGCCTGGTATTGTAACTGTCATTATATCATCCCTGTTTACTAGATATTACTTTTAGTCTAAAATGTTTTACCCTTATTTCCCATTATTGCTATCCCGGTCGCAAAACACTTATTAATAATGTGATAGTGAATACTTCATTCAATAAAAAAAAATGAGTGATACCATTGGATAATAAGAACAATATCAATATACCTTACTTGATAATCATTGCCGGCCTTATTTTAATAATCATATACTTATTCACAAATGGCGGATCAGGGGATGACATAACTCCGGTAAGCCCGCAACCGACAGGCCTGCAACCGATAAACCCACAATCGACTCCCGGGACTGCCAATGAGCCTGTACTTTATACCGGCGAGATACCACAACTAATTATTCCCCCCGGGTTTGAAGGTTTTTTCCCTGATAATATAAGCGGGATGAGACGTGTTACATTATTAATAGATTCAATGGACTCTGAGACCGAAGGACGTTTCTCATCAAATAGAGAAGATAATTTTAATATGCTGTATCTAAGTAATTCCGTACATGTAGACCGTGAAGTGGAATATTCAGTATACAAAATGAAGAGTCCGGAGGCTGCCAATGAAGTACTTGAATACTATACCACTATACAAAAATGGAATACTAAACCAAAACAGTTTGAACAATTAGATAATTTTACCTTCTGGATATGGGAAGGTTACCTTGAAGGAAGCGGCAGACCAGATGGGATATATTTTTATTGGGACAGCATGAAGAACGGGGCCTTTCTATTGGATGAAAAAATATCCGGCAGTTTTATTGCTCAGGCAAAAACCAGACTGGTCTGTCTTCACGGTGAAGCTGTTTACGGAGAATATTTTATTATGGTAGATGTACATGCCCCGCAGGAAAATATCATTGAATTCTCAGATATGGTATTTGAAGAGGCCGCAAAGCAAATAACTTCAAACACCATATAGAAAGACGATGCCTGATCTGATAATCACCAATGCCCGCGTTTTTTACAAAGGATATATGCATGAAGCTGAGCTTGCTATAGAATCAGGTAAGATCACACAAATTGCAAAGATCATTCCTATAAAGAATGTTGACACAGTGATCAATGCAAGAAACATGCTGGTACTTCCCGGGATCATCGATGTCCATGTACATTTCAGGGAACCTGGTATGACCTATAAAGAGGACTGGCATACAGGTTCATGTGCAGCGGCAGCAGGCGGAGTAACTACTGTTATCGAACATCCGAATACTATACCTCCAACCCTTACTCAAGAAGCATTTAACGCAAAGCAGCAAATTGCTGCTTCAAAGTCCATCATCGATTTTGGACTAAATGCGGGAGTTAAAGATAACATTCCCGGACTTGGTTCATTATGGAAGACGGGTGCTACTGCTTTTGGTGAAATATTCCTTGGTGAAAGTACAGGATCAATGACCGTAGAACGAGATCAGGTAAGGAGTGCACTGAAAGTTACTCGTGATCTTGGTGCTTTATCCTGCATTCATGCAGAAGACCAGGATACATTGGAGTCTTATGGTAAATTAACAAAAGGGGATCTTGATCCGGAATCTTATTCAAAGAGCCGCCCCAACCTCTCTGAAGCAATAGCTGTTGCTAAAACTGTAGAAGATGCACTTTCACTTAACGCAAATGTACATTTTTGTCATATCAGTACCCGTGAATCAGTAGGTATCATTCGCGGAGTTAAATATGGTAATGACGATTCAAAACCGGCAGTAACAGCCGAAGCTGCACCACATCATTTATTCCTGTCAAATAAGGATTATCCCAGACTGGGTACTCTTGGAAAGATGAACCCTCCGCTTAGAAAGAGACGCAACCTCCAGTATGTCTGGAACGGACTTAATGATGGTACAATAGACATAATTGCCTCTGATCACGCACCGCATAGCGAGAATGAGAAGATGACCGATATATGGAGTGCGCCTGCCGGTGTACCAGGAGTTGAAACAATGCTGCCCTTGATGCTGGTGGCTGTACGGCGTAACCTTTTGCCCTTATCCAGGATGATTGATCTGATGTGTACTAATCCGGCTATAATCTTTGGTCTGTCTGACCATAAAAAAGGTTCAATATGGAAAGGGTTCGATGCTGACCTGGTACTTGTGGATACCAGTACTATCACTACGATCACAGCAGATAAAATGCATAGCAAAGCAGGATGGACTCCTTATGAAGGTATGGAAGGCATCTTTCCTGTAATGACCTTCTCCAGGGGTGAATTGATATGGGATCAGGAGATACATGCTAAGAAAGGGAGAGGGAAGTTCTTACCTGGTAAGGGATATGTGGAGAAGAAACCGGAAGAGCCACCGGCAATGTGTAGTATGGATATGAAGAAATGCCAGTAATAATAGACCGTATTTATCAAAAGGCAAGAAAGAATCGCTCCAGAGTGGCGTTGGGGATCAGCAGTGTAACACCAGGATTGCTACAAAGTTCCGAAGGATTAGAAGAATTTGCAGAAGTGGTACTGGTCGGAGATAGACAACAGATCATTAAGTTCGGAAGTGATCTGGAAGTGATCCATTCAAACAACCCATCTACGACCATTATTGACCTATTGGGATCAGGAAATGTGGATGCAGCAGTACGCGGCAATTTATCAGCAACCTCTACATTATCATATTTAAAACAGGTTCTTGGTCTTAAGAGTATACACAGGATATCACTTCTTAAGACACCTGATGGAATTCCTTTTTTCCTGGCACCAGTGGGCATAGATGAAGGTGCGACCTGTGAGGATAAACTGGAATTTATCAGGCTGGGAGCTGAGCACATACGCCGTTTTGGTATAGAACCAAAGATCGCTGTACTATCAGGAGGTCGTTTTGAGGATAAGGGACGAAGCCTTGCTGTGGATAAGACACTGGATGATGCAGAATATGTGACTGAGGAGGCAAGAAAGGCCGGGTATGATGCCAGGCATTATGGCATTCTTATAGAGGATGCGATTGGAGAAGCTGATCTCATTCTGGCACCGGACGGGATATCAGGAAACCTGATCTACAGGACATTAGTGCTAATAGGCGGAGGCTTTGGATATGGAGCGCCTGTACTTATGGAGAAAGTGTTTGTTGATACAAGCAGGGTTGTAGGAGATTATTCCAGGGCGCTTATAATGGCTTCGGCGCTTGTGCGCTAACTTTATTATATGTAAGGGTAGTTCACTCAACCATGTTCCTGGCAAAAGGTGCTGAAGCTACGATCGAGTTAATAGACGGGATGGTTATAAAAAATAGAATTCCAAAGAGCTACCGCCTAAAAGCCCTGGATCAGATCATCCGCAAACAACGCACTAAAATGGAAGCCCGGATCATCTCAGAATCAAGACGCAGGGGAGTGCCAACGCCGATCATCTTTGATATAGAGAATTGCAGAATAACAATGGAATATATCAATGGTCCGAAAATAAAAGATATTCTTACTCCTGGATTAAGTAATAATATAGGGACTGTTGTGGGTAGGCTGCATCTTAAAGGCATCATTCATGGTGATCTTACTACATCAAATATGATCCTATATGATGATCGGATATACCTGATCGATTTTGGTCTTGCATTTTTTGAGCGCTCAGTAGAAGCCAGGGGTGTGGATGTTCATGTATTGTTCAGGACATTCGAGAGTACACATGATGGGTATGAAATACTGATCGAAAATTTTAAAAAAGGGTATAGAAGGATATTTCCTGATGCAGAGGCTGTCCTGGAAAGAGTAGACGAGATCAAAGGAAGAGGACGATATGCGTAAAATATATTTTGCTACAGGCAACACACATAAACTTATTGAAGCAAGAGGCATTCTAAAGTTAGAAGGATACGATGTGGAACTGGTCGATTGTCCATATCCCGAACTCCAGGCAGATGAACTGGAAACAATATCTGCCTTTGGGGCCAGGTGGTGTGCAAACCATCTGAATAAAGCTGTAATGGTGGATGACAGCGGGATATTCATAGAGGTCTTGAATGGTTTTCCCGGTCCGTATTCAAGATATGTCGAGGATCATCTGGGCAACCGGAAGATACTCAAATTAATGGAAGCAGAACAAAATCGAACAGCAGTGTTCAAAACAGTAGTAGGGTTCTGCGAACCCGGGAGTGAACCGTATACCTTTGCCGGAGAGGTTAAAGGTACTATAGCCTTTGAGGAGCGGGGTGAGCATGGATTCGGGTATGATCCTATTTTTCTTTATAAAGAGTGTACGTTTGGTGAGCTTGAAGAAGATGAAAAGAATCCAGTATCTCATAGGGGCAATGCTATGCGTAAATTTGCAATATGGTTGGCCAAACGCAATCCTGATACGACGGCGTTTGCTTCAGGGACCTTGATTTCAACCGGTAACACATCTCAATAAGTGAACAGTTGAAATGACAGTATAAAGCAATATAATATTTTAAAATTATTTACAAAAGAAGCTATAAAATGACCATATGCAACAACCTTAAATCCAGGATCAAAGCGTGTATGACGGATCGACTGGAGATTATGTCCAGATACCAAATAGTATCACTGAATGATTTTGAAAATAAAATGCAGGATGGTACCATTCCTGAACATCCCGGGTGGGAGGACCTGATAACTCTTGAAAACCTTGAAGATACAATAAACAAATTGAAAATGGAACTTTCGCATGTTAGAGACATACCTACTTATTGAGTCAATAGCTAAAACATACGAAGAAATTGTATTGGAAACAAAAATACTTAAACTTACTTCAGAAGAAGCACCAAAATTAAGGATTGAGCTGGTTGTTGTGAATAAATCGGGGAGTATTTTGATAAATTATTCTATCCGGGAGGTCAAATCAGCACCAGCACGGCATGAATTAACACATACACTGCCGCAAGCACCCCTGCTACCGTAAAAACCACGATAAATCCAAACAGTCCCTTTTTCTTCGGTGTCATTACTACAACACCGGGAATGGCATTGGAATTAATTCAATTACAATAATTTTATTATAAATGATGTAATATACCTTTTACATAATCAAAGTAAAAGAAGGTCGAATAAACGGAATACATATATTCACTGGCATCACGGCAAGCATTAATATCAAATCAAACAATGTTTTCTTTTTTTTCCAGGGGTTAATACTTGAATTTCATCAGCCGGATCAATGAGATCATACAAGAACTTGACCTGAAACATGTTCAGCGGTGGGGAATACTCAGTACTATCGTTGGCGTGGTAGGTGGACTGGTCGCAATTCTTTTCTACAGTGGCCTCTTTTATTCCACTTATTATATATTAGGAGGTGTAGGTGGTTATTATCCTGTAACACCTGCAGGTGATGTGGACCTGCTTGCTGCACCACCAGACCACCCCGGTCGTATCCTTTTAATTATCCTTCCAGCTCTTGGAGGACTTCTTGCAGGATATATAGTATATCGTTTTGCTCCCGAGGCCGAAGGACATGGGACTGATTCGGTAATAGAATCGTATCACAATAAACGGGGTATCATACGGGACCGCGTACCCTTTATTAAAGCTATTACTACCATGATAACCATCGGCTTTGGCGGCAGTGCAGGTAGGGAAGGACCCATAGCCCACATTTCTGCAGGATTCGGGTCTATTCTTGCAAACAAGCTTAAACTGAGTGACAGGGACAGACGTATGCTTGTTATTTGCGGAATGGCAGCTGGTATAGGTTGTATATTCAAGGCACCTCTTGGTGGCGCTATTTTTGCTATCGAAGTGCTGTACAGGCAGGGTTCCGAATCAGAAGGAATAGTCCCTGCCTTTATATCATCCACTATTGCATATTCCATATTCTGTACAGTATTCAACTGGGATCCTTTATTCAGCATGCCTGATTACCAGTTCACCCATCCGATCGGACTTTTCTTTTATGCACTGCTTGGAGTATCCTGTGCGGCCATAGGCATCCTGTATATCCATATGTTCTATGGATTAAGGAATAGTTTCAGTAAACTTGCCATACCCAGGCATATCAAACCTGCTATTGGCGGTTTAATGCTTGGTATTATGGCATTCTTTATACCGGAAAGCCTGGGTGTAGGATACGGACTGATACAGCAGGCAATAAATCAAGAACTGGCACTTACAGCAGGACTGATGTTGCTGTTGATATTTGCTAAAATAATGGCTACTTCATTCACTATTAGCAGCGGAGGAAGTGGTGGTGTATTTGGTCCGACTCTCGTGATCGGTGCTATGCTTGGTGGATTTTTAGGTCTTACTTTTCATACTCTATTTCCCACCATTGTTACTGAATATGCAACATTTGTCTTAGTAGGAATGGCAGCACTGCTGGCATGTGTAGCAAAAACACCACTTGCAGCTATAATAATGGTATCTGAGCTTACCGGCAACTATCATCTGTTGCCGCCATTGATGCTGGCTTCGACACTGGCCTTTGTAATATCCGGCAAATGGACTATATATGAAAAGCAGGTACAAACCAGGATGGATTCCCCTGCTCACCGTAGAGAAATGACCATAGATGTCCTGGAATTGATCCAGGTTAAGGATGCAATGAGCACAGATATTATCACAGTGGATCCGGCAACACAAGTTCCAACAGTACTTAACCTTGTCCATAAATACGGTCATGTCGGATATCCGGTACTTGATAATATGAAACTGGTAGGTGTGGTAACCTTCGAGGATGCGGAAAAAGTACCTTTTGATGAAAGGGAAAATATACGGGTTGAAGATATCATGACCAGTTCAGTAGTAGTGACCTATGAAGATGAGAGCCTGGAAGATGCATTAAAGAAACTACTTGATAACGGGATAGGACGGCTACCTGTAGTGGACCGGGAAGACCAAAAAAAATTATTAGGACTGCTAACTAAGTTTGATATTATCAGGGTACATGCCCAATTGAGTTCAAAATTGTGTAGAATACATTAAGAAAATCCTCACTTAGTTGCAGTTTCTAAGTTTACGTGAAGTATAGTGTGTTACTTAACTTTACTAATGATATCGCTGGCACTGAGTATTCCAACCGGACGATATGATGCACCGACACCTGGCTCTGAAAGGACAAGTAGCCTATGGATGCTTTTTTTCTTCATTATTTCAGCCGTTTCTTTCAATGATGTAGAGGGTTTGACTGACTGGACTTCATAGTTCATGATGTCCTCAACAGTAGTATCCATTAAGGATTCATCCAGAATGATCTTTAACATATCCATTTCCGAGATCATACCCATAACTTCACCATTCTCATTAATAACCGCTATGCCAGAAACATTCTGTTTAGCCATTATCTTAGCTACTTCTATGACAGGATACTCTATTGGTACGGAAATTACACCTCTTGTCATAACATCTTTTACAGTCAATTCGCTCAATGTCATATTTAATTCGCTTCCAATGAATGCATTATGAATTAGTAGGATAAAAAGCTATTTGATTTATTAACATATATTCAATAATGTAAATAATTATCAGGTATGTACAGGTATCTAAATACATAAGTAATATCAAAACCTTTCAACAAATTCAGGTGTTCTTTAATGCAAACAAATATCTTTAGTTCAGGGAATATTGGAAAATCCATACGCTTAGAGCGTATCTTCAACAGGTTGACGGGGAATGCTATAATAATTCCAATGGATCATGGTGTGGGCGCAGGACCGATCAAAGGATTAATAGATCTATCCGAAATGGTAGATAAAGTAGCACAGGGCGGTGCCAATGCTGTTCTTGGTCATATGGGCCTTCCGAAATATGGTCATCGCGGCTATGGAAAGGATGTGGGTTTGATCATACATCTTTCAGCATCCACGTCTTTGGGTCCCGATCCTGATCATAAGGTACTGGTAACCAGTGTAGCAGAAGCTATCAAGGTAGGAGCTGACTGTGTATCAGTACATATAAATATAGGTGCCAGGGATGAGGCCGAGATGTTGATGGGACTGGGTGCTACTGCAAGAATATGTGACGAGTGGGGCATGCCACTGCTGGCAATGATGTATCCCAGGGGCAAGGCAGTCAAATCAGAACATGATGTGGAATATGTTAAACATGCAGCCCGAATCGGAGCTGAACTGGGTGCTGATATAATCAAGACCAATTATACAGGAGATCCAGATTCGTTCAAAGAAGTGGTAATGGGGTGTCCGGTACCTGTAGTAGTTGCAGGAGGACCAAAGATGGATACTCAGCGCGACCTGCTTGAAATGGTATATGATTCGATCCACTCGGGCGGTAAAGGTGTAGCAATAGGAAGAAACGTGTTCCAGGCTGATGATCCTACTGCACTGATTGCCAAAATATATAAGGTAGTGCACCAGGGGTTAACAGTTGATGAAGTATGACACATCCCGAACTTTCTATTGAACTTACCGGACTTAGGATGAATAATCCCACAATATTGGCGGCAGGAATACTTGGTACAACCGGAGCATCATTAAAACGAATTGCGAGTGCAGGTGCCGGTGCAGTAGTCACAAAGTCCATAGGTGCCATACCAGAGCAGGGACATCCTAATCCAAGCCTGGTCGCACTTGAGTGCGGGCTGTTGAATGCTATGGGACTACCTAACCCATCCTATAAGGAATTTAATGATGAATTAATGACTGCTAAAAAAGGAGACGTACCTGTAATAGTCAGTATCTTTGGCAGCTGCCCGGAAGAATTCTGTGAAATAATTGAAGGACTTGAAGGTGCAGATGCTTTTGAGCTAAACCTGAGCTGTCCGCATTCTCAACAGTATGGTGCTGCAGTAGGTACTGATCCTGTACTGGTGGAAAAGATCACAAGAGCTGCTAAAACTACTGCCAGTGTACCCATATGGGTTAAACTTACACCAAATGTCACAGATATTGTTACAATAGGAGAAGCCGCGTCCAGAGGCGGTGCAGATGCTATAGTCGCTATTAATACGATCAGGGGCATGGCTATAGATATCAACAGTGGCTATCCTATACTGGGCAACCTGTACGGTGGTCTCTCAGGTGCTGCCATACGCCCTGTTGCTGTGAAATGTATCTATGACTTATACAGAGCATTGGATATTCCTGTAATAGGTGTAGGCGGAGTTAGCAAGTGGCAGGACGCAGTTGAGATGATGATGGCAGGAGCCTCTGCTGTGCAGATAGGTTCTGCTATATATGACAATTTTACTGTATTTAGTGAAATAAACGAAGCGCTTTTGACATTTCTTATATCCCGGGATCTGATCATTGATGATATTATCGGACTTGCACACAGGAGGGTGGAACAGTGATACCTGTAAATGCTATTATAAAAGAGGTTATTAAAGAAACTCCAACAATCACTACACTTAAGTTTGATATTAAACCTGATGCCATACCTGGCCAGTTCATCATGGTATGGATAAGGGGTATGGATGAGATCCCTATGGCACTATCGCATCCTGATGGTATAACTGTACAAAATGTAGGGGATGCTTCCGGAACCTTGTCTAATATGAAACCCGGAGATAATATTGGTTTAAGAGGTCCTCTCGGAAATGGTTTTGAATTGTTAGGACAGCGAATAATGATCATTGCAGGTGGTGTGGGTGCTGCACCTCTATTGCCCCTGGCACATCAACTACGATTAAAAGGCGCAAAAATATCAATTTTAATAGGGGCTAAAACATCAAAAGAACTGCTATTTGAAGAGCAATTTAGCAGATCAGGTGAAATAAATGTTGCTACTGATGATGGAAGTAAAGGGTATCATGGGGTTATTACAGGCCTGATGGATACATATGATCTAAACAGTTTTGATATGTTCTATGTATGCGGCCCTGAGATGATGATGCGAGCAGTACTGGACATGCTGCATATGAACGGTCTTGAAAGTATATCGCAGTTCAGTCTTCACAGGTATTTCAAGTGCGGGATAGGAGTATGTGGGTCATGCACTATTGACCCGTCAGGGCTTCGTGTCTGTAAGGACGGACCAGTATTTTATGGAAATATACTCCTTAATAGTGAACTTGGAAAATATCGTAGGGATGTAACCGGAAAAAAGATAATGCTTTAAGTAATTCGATACATCTACGAGGATAATATGATAGGTAGATTCAAATACCAGGATGAGATATTTTTTGGTACGATACAGGATAATAGAGTAGTGGTGGATAAGACTCTATACTGTGATACGTTCTCTATTGATGAGTTGCAGGTATTGCCACCCTCAATTCCAAGTAAGATCATCTGCGTGGGATTGAACTATGTAGACCATGCCAGGGAACTGAATATGACTATGCCTGATCATCCTATATTGTTCTTAAAACCTAATTCAAGTGTGATCGGAGATGGTGACAGGATCATATATCCGAATGAAGTGGCACAGGTGGACTATGAAGCAGAACTGGCAGTGGTAATAGGTAAACGATGCAGGAACGTGCCAGCTGACCGGGCTATGGATGTAATACTGGGATATACCTGTTTTAATGATGTTACGGCCCGTGATATCCAGAAGATTGACACGCAGTGGACCAGAGCAAAGAGCTATGATACCTTTGCACCATTTGGCCCGTATATAGCCCAGCCTTCTGATATTGATATATCAGATCTGTTTATCCGCTCCAGAGTGAACGGAAAAGTTAAACAGGATTCCAATATCAATAATATGATCTTTGATGTTCCTGTTCTTATAGAGTTTATTTCTCATGTTATGACACTGGAAAAAGGTGATATTATAGCTACCGGAACCCCGTCAGGTGTAGGTGAGATGCTTCCGGGTGATATGGTTGAAATAGAGATTGAAGGCATTGGTATTTTGAAGAACCAGGTTATTAAGGACAGTCTTTAATTCTGGTTACCAGTTTCATCCTGTCCGTCATCTGCTTTTAGTAATTCTTTCTTTTCTACTATTTCTCCTGGTTCTTCTTCATCTTCAGGCTCTTCTTTATTTAGTAAATCCGACTGTGCTTTTGATTCCGTTTCAATAAATGTCCTGTAGAATGCCAGTAAAAAACCGTATGCTGCAGGGCCTATAATAATTCCCATAGGACCTATCACAAATAAGGCTGTTGAAAAGGCTAACAGGGTTATGATCGGATGTATCTGTCCGCTTGTCATCATAAGTTTTGGCCGGATGATATTATTCGGAATTATATCCATGAACACCTGGCCATAAATTACAATGATTACTGCTATCTGCCAATTACCTGTCACGAGATAACCTAATGCTATGGGTATATAGACTGTTGCAGGTCCTACGATAGGCAGCAAAGAACAGATTGCAATGAGACTGCCCCACATGGCAGGATAAGGTACTCCTATTATGAAAAATCCAATGGCTCCTATAAAACCCCCAAGTAGACATACAAATAAAAATACGTGAAATAGACTATGATAGATATTATCCAGATTGAACAAGAACTTATTTACGGCTTCTACCCTGTTGGCAGGTATTAATGCGGTATAGCTCTTCAGGATTTTATCACTATCAGCAAGCAGATAAAATGAGAGAAAGACCATTACTGCACATTTCATTGTAATTATTCCGATATTGGATGCAAAATTCATTAGACTGGTCGTAACAATATCGACTACGAACCAGATAACTGATATAATAAGATTGGATAGATCCTCACCCAAATCTTCCTGGTTAAAATATGGAATTAATGATTCAATAAGATCATAACATGGTTCCATTAATGCATTTATACTTTCTTCGATAGTAGCTAAATCCAATCCGCTTAATTCAGTAAAAAGAACTCGAAGGATATTTATAAAAACAGTAACAAAAAGCAGTACTACTATAGCAAGAGTAAAAAAGGCCGAAATATTCCTGTTTTGAATCTTTGTGATCTTTCTCAGGGTCTTTTCAAGCGGGTATAATATGTAAGCAAAGAATAAACTTAATATGATCACATCTACAAACACCCATGTAAGATGCGATACAATAAGAATTGCAGTAAGGGCAACAATGCCTGAAATTATTATAAAAGTAGCCTGGTTGATATTCCGGGTCATTGTGATTATATTTAATTACATAGTTAAAAACTTTATTGTTGAGCCTATTAAAACGACCATTTCCATAAGGACTTATAATGTATTTTCATATAATCTGCCAATATCTGTGGGGATTTAAAAAGATTGGAAAAGAGAGTAACTAAGCGAATTCTTCAGCAATTAGAGAGAGAGATAGGTAATAATCCGGATTGTGGTATACCTCTTTTGGGACAATTCAAGGGACTCCTTAAATACCGTATAGGGGATAATTGTAATGGCTGCAATCCTGCTTGTATATGCTTGGATGGGTACCTTTGCCAACTGTACGAGGAATCTTACCAGAGATACCTCCTCAAAAAAACACTACTTAAGATTTAAAAAAAAGCAAGAATAAGTAAAGATATCCTAAGAAAGGTATCCATTTCAAATCTAAGGGTAATTAGCACTTCTTTATAGCGTTCGAAAGCATTTTTTCAGACACGGATACATTCAACTCCTACGGAGTTGAATGCCTGCAACGCCTAAGGGGCGTGCAGGTAACACAGATTTACACGGATTTAAGGTTGTTGTGGTCGATATCATAAGATTTTATTGAGTTTGTGATAGAAGGTATTTGATCAAAATCAAATCTGTGTAAATCCGTGTCTGAAAAATGCATTCTGATTCTATCAAGATTACTTTTCATTCCACATTAATCCGTGTCTATATTAATCTTTCATTTTACCATACTTTTTGAAGTGGATACTAAGAAAGCCACAATAATCATATCTTTAGCGATTATGCACCTCACCACTCCACATCTATCAGTATAGTGCTTTCTGCCGAACAACCCGTTTGATGCCCTGGACTTGGCGAAGCGAGTTAGGGGTTAGTGCCTTCAACCGTAAATTACTGTTCCATCTGTTGTAAGGCTTCTTCAATATCCACGCCTTTAACCGTAGTTCTTTTAGCATGATTAGCCAGGCGAATAGCTCTGGCAGCTATATCAATGCCATATTCTTCCAGATGCTTTGCCAGTGCTTCACTGCCACTGACACTAACTCTTTCGGCTCCAGCTGCTCTGATCAGACGCTCTATCGGTGCTGTAGGAATTATCTTATCTTTCATAGGTATATCCTCCTTACTTATAATTTCAATAAAACTCTCAATTCCTTTATAGTTTTATAATTGAATCTATTTAAAACTTATGAATAAAAAACAAAATCCTCCATTCAGCCGGATTTTCTTGAGTATATCAAGTTATACTTAATATACTAAAATAAAGGTTTAATCATACCAATTATACTATAGTACCCACAACAAACCCAAGTAAAGCCAAAAACATAGCCATCTTAAGTAGTTTTGAAGATTTTTTTGCATTATTTTTAAGCAGCAGCTCATTGATAGATATTAAGAATAATATATCGGCCCCAAAGATCAAAATAAGGTAGGACGCACCAAAGGCATTATGTAAATTAATAATAAAAGGTAGTGGACTTAACATCACAGCAATTAGTCCGATTACTGCTGCTGCTCTTTTAGCCTTATCATCACCAATTTTAATTGGAAGCGTCATGGCTCCTGCTTTGAGGTCACCTTCCATATCCTCGATATCTTTCACTATCTCCCTTGCCAGAGTAGCCAGACCTGCCAGAAGGAATAATATCACAACAGACTGGATACCAGCACCTTCGAATATCTCAAGTGCACTTCCGAAAAGAAAAGTGGAACCGCTTAGATAACCTACTGCAATATTACCTATCAGTACTGTCTGCTTTAGGATGTATGCATATAGAAACAACAGGATAGAGTTGAATATTGCAAGGAACAAACAAACAGGTCCAAGCCAGTATGAAAGTATAATGCCTGTGCAAAATAAGATCAGTGCAGTGATGAAAGCAGATGTCTGGCTGATCCTGCCGGATGGTATAGGACGCCCGGGACGGTTCACACGGTCGATCTTAAGATCAAAATAGTCATTTATTGCATTACCAGCTCCGGTTATTAAAAATACTACGAGAAAAACAATAAAAGGTTCATGCATTATTTGAACCTGTATCGTCTCAGGCAATGCCAGATAAGCTATCAAAGTTCCAGCTACGGCCGCTGATCCGGCCATAGCACAATTTCCCCATCTGATCAGTTCAAATACTGTAGAAATTGATTGCAATGGATTTCGCATCAATCACCCCTTCCACTCTCAAGCATACGCTCCAGTGCCTTTTTAGCCTGTTTGCGTATGGACTCCGGAACAGTTATTACATACCTGTTCTCCTCAAGTGCAGTAATAATGTTTGAAAGATTGTTCATCTTCATGCTAGGACACACAGCACATGATGATGCAGGATAAAATTCTTTATCAGGGTTTTCTTTTTTAAGTCTGTGCAGCATACCAATTTCAGTACCAATAATAAATTTTCTGGTGTTTGACTTTTTAATGTGGGTGACCATTCCCCCTGTACTAAAAACATTATCTGCAAGATCGATCACTTCAGGTCTGCATTCCGGGTGAACGATTGTTTCAGCATCGGGATGGGTATTTTTTAACAGCATAATATCTTCAGGCAGTATCATATGGTGTGTGGGGCAGTAACCATCCCAGGGTATGATCTTTTTATCTGTATAACGGGCTGTATACAGTGCCAGGTTCCTGTCAGGTACGAAGATCACTTCATTTTCATCAAGACTATTCACTACCTGCACTGCATTAGCAGATGTACAGCAAATATCCGAGTGTGCTTTCACCTGTGCACTGGTGTTTACATATGCTACAACTACAGCATCAGGATATTCCTTTTTTTTAATTATCAACTCTTCAGGTGTGATCATGGCTGCCATTGGGCATTCAGAAAAGATCTCAGGTATCAACACTGTCTTTTGCGGACTAAGAATAGCAGCACTTTGTGCCATAAAATCTACTCCGCAAAATACGATCACATCAGCCTCATGCTCTGCAGCCTGCTGGCTTAAGCCAAGACTATCACCTGTAAAATCAGCAATGTCCTGGACCTCACCCCTTTGATAATTATGGGTAAGGATCACTGCATTACGCTCTTTTTTTAATTCATGGATACGTGCAATAAGTTTTTCTTTGTCCTGAATAGTCATCTGATTTCCCTGCCAGGTCAATATTAGTAACTCCCATTTGTTATTATGTAATAAAACATTTTCCTAAACCGTCTTTAATACACGCCATTTAAGCAGTACACCGTCATCTATTTTCTCAATTGAGATCAGTTCCAGTCCAGTTGCTTGCTTACGGCTTGAAAAACCAATTCCATCAACCAGTGTAGGAGCCTTTTCACCACCCAGTATTGCTGCACCGATATAGGTGTATACCTCATCTACCAGTCCCAGGGAGATCAGTGACCAGTTTAGAGTTGCACCACCTTCTACCATTAGTGTATGAATACCCTTTTGGTGTAGGGATGACATCAGGATATTCAAATCTACCTGTGCATTACCTGCTGTGATTATAGTAGCCTTTTTCTTAAGTTCTTCAACCTGCTGTTCGGGAGCTTGCTCACATACAGCTATTATTCGCTCTGCGTCCCCTTTTATAAATATATCAGCTTCAATAGGTGTTCTGGCCATACTATCTACTACTATCCTGATAGGGTTCTCATACCCGTACTTTTCTTTGTGTGAACGTCTGAGATTCTCTGATTTGATAGTAAGACTGGGATCATCAGCCAGTACGGTGCCAACGCCTACCATCACGGCATCGGCACTGGCACGTAAATGATCTACTCTCGCAAAGTCATTATCTCCTGATATCCTCACCTGTTTTCTCAGACTGGTTGATATTTTACCATCTGCCGACATGGCAGCGTTAATGAAAGTATTCGGACACATTGCTCCTTGAATTGCTCTTTAAGTATATATTATTGACTGCGAAATGAGAAAATTTGTATCCACTTCAAAAAGCATGGTATTTTTACAGGAATTTACAGGATGTTGATGTTGCAGTATATTTGTCAATCCCATCGATCCTGGTAATCCTGGTAATCCTGGTGATCCGAATTGTCAACCAATAGTTCAATATAGGATAACAATCAGTATTTCATCATGACCGAAAACGCTCAAGTAAAACCTTTGATATATGCTTCTCTTTTTGCAGCTTTAACAGCCATTGGTGCTTTCATCAGGATCCCTGGTCCGGGTCCGGTCCCCATCACTCTTCAAATATTCTTTGTAATACTCACAGGACTGGTACTGGGCAACCGCTGGGGCGCGACCAGTATGGTAGTATATGTAATGCTGGGATTAATAGGTCTCCCTGTGTTCTCAGGCGGTTTGTCAGGAATAGGGGTGCTACTGGGTCCGACCGGAGGCTACTTGATGGGGTTTATTATAGGTGCTTATGTTACCGGATTAATATCACACCTCGCTAAAGAAAATCTTCTTGTATCTGTTTTAGCTGTAGTGAGCGGTCTTTTTATGATCTATCTATCCGGGATAGTACAGTTATCCATCTTATTACACATATCACTATGGGAAGCCATAGTGATTGGAGTATTACCTTTTATATTATTTGATATTATTAAAATAGCAGCAGCACTGATCATTGCCAATAAGATAAGGACCATTGTTGTGATACCATGATCAAGATACAAGATGTTTATTTCTCCTATTCGGATGGACCGGTTTTGGGTGGTATTGATCTTACGATCAATAAAGGAGAATATGTAGGCATCATGGGCGAAAGTGGCTCTGGAAAGACCACTCTGGCTAAGCTAATAATAGGATTGCTGCTTCCTCAAAACGGTGTAATAAAGGTAAACGGGATATCTACTCAAGAAAGTACAAACCTGCTTGAAATACGAAAAGCAGTGGGTCTGGTGTTCCAGAACCCTGATACCCAGATAATCGGAGAGACTGTTGAGGAGGACCTGGTATTTGGTCTGGAGAATCTGCAACTTCCAGTTACGAAGATCGATGATCGAATTGATAGATATCTGGGCATACTCGGGATAAATCATCTAAGATATAGTAATTTCAGACTGCTCAGTTGCGGACAGAAACAACTGGTAAATCTTGCAGCCGTTATGGCAATGCAGCAGGATTGTATTATTTTCGATGAACCTGTCTCAATGGTAGATCGCACACACCAAAAAAAAATTCTCGCATACATCCATGAATTGAACCGGAGTGGTGTAGCAGTGGTCCACATAACACATGACCCTGAAGAACTTGTACACTGCAGCAGGGTCATTATCATATCAAGCGGTAGGGTAGCATATCAGGGTACACCCTATGAGGTTTTTGAGCACATGATCCGTAATGATGAAAATGATGTACCGGTAACCTTTGCTATCTCACGAAAGCTTGGGTTAGCGCCTATTAGTAAACCGGAAGAACTGGTGAAGAAGATATGGTTATTAAAATCCAAAACGTAACCCATACTTACAGTCCTGGTACTCCATGGGAATTCACAGCACTTAGCAATGTTGATCTTACCATCAATGAAGGTATGGTATTGGGACTCACCGGAGGAGTCGGATCAGGTAAATCCACACTTGCATCCCTTATTGCAGGTTCCGAAACACCTGTAACAGGAAGTATCACTATTGATGGAAGTCTGCCGCATCCCGGAAAAAATGTAGGGATACTTCCTCAGCAGCCAGAGGAATTCTTTTTTGAAAAGACAGTCTTTGCTGATATTGCATTCGGACTTAAGAATAAAGGACTAACTGAACACGAGATCAATAAAAGGATATATTCTACACTGGATATGATCGGTCTTGATCATGCTGTGCTTGATAAATCACCTTTTCATCTTAGCAGGGGAATTGCACGGCTTGCTGCTTTAGCCTCTGTACTTGCCATGAGAACCAAATACCTGGTACTTGATGAGCCAACGGTAAATATGGATTCTAAAAGTAAAAAAAAGATACTTGGGGTTATTCAAAGCTTATCTGAAAAAGTGACTGTTATCTATATTTCCCACCAGATACATGAAGTGAGTGCAATATCAGATCAAATGTGTGTATTGGGGAATGGAAGGGTGTTATTTTCAGGGCTGATAGTTAAGTACAAACAATGGGCCTTTAAAGAAAATAAGGAAGATCTTCTTCCTGTTATTGATCAGGTCATGTATGGGTTGAAAGAGCTGGGTATGGATATCAATACTGATGTCATAAGCCTGGATGATGCTGTTTCGAATATTCAAATAGCACTTAAGAGAGGTAAGTAATGATCGGGATATATAGAAGCGGTCATTCGGTTCTTTATACGCTTGACCCGAGAACAAAATTATTTTTAACGGCCGGGATAAGCTTGCTTATATATTCAGCAAAGCTTTTGGAACTGGGATTCATGCTGGTTTTTGTATTTGTACTGGCATGGATCAGTGCAATACCGTTTATCAGTTTTATCAGGGGACTCAGACCAATTTTACTGTTCTTTTTAGTTATTTTATTATTCCATCTGTTATTAACTCCGGGAGAGCTATTGGTCAATTGGGTACCATTTGCGACTATTGAAGGGTTGTATACAGGTGTTTTACTGGTTGGCAGGTTTATTTTGTTGATACTATACACTTCGATATTATTGCATACTACATCACCATCCGAATTGAATACGGCCTGTGCATATTTCTTAAGACCCCTGGGTACTTTCGGTAGTAATATTGCCTTTATGGTCGGAGTGGCTGTAACATTTATACCGCAGTTGTTCAGGGAAAAAGATATTATTATAAGAGCTCAAACTGCCAGGGGTTTTACATCCCGTGGAATTAGAGGTTCTACTGCCTTTTTAGTCCCTTTATTGCTCAGGTCTTTTAGAAAGGCGGATGAACTATCTGATACACTGGAATCAAGGTGTTATTACCAGACAAGGGGGTATTATTATTATAGTACTGATCTTGCGAGTAGAGATTTGGCTGCGGGTGTGGTTTTTTTAGTGATGGCTGGTTTAGTATGCTTTTGATGGCATAGTTGCCGGTTGTGGGGGTTAATATGCTGGTTTTGTGATCTGAACATAAGTTCTATAAAGCCAATACAGCAGATTCTACACCTGGAAGCCTCTCTTTAATCTGTGAGATCTCTTCTTTATTAAGCAAGATTTCTCACTTGCATGGTAGTATGTTTTTTATAGTATATCAAGTATAACTTGATATACTCAAGAAAATCCGACTGAAGGGAGGATTTTGTTCTATGTTACCTTGCATACCTTTTATCATATAGACAATCTGTATACTACAAATTGATGGAATGAACATGAATCTGAAAACATACAAAAAAGATTTTGAGGGTCTTAATAATGCTGCGTTTGGTATACTTCTTTACGGATCATGCGCACGAGGAGATTTTCATAAAAGATCTGATATTGATATCTGCATCGTAAAGCCGGACAACGATGAGGTTATAAGGAGGATCAATAAAAGACTTGGTGGAAAGTATGACGTGAAAGTTTTTGAGAAGCTGCCACTTTACATACAGATTGAGATCATTCGAAACCACCAGGTAATATATGGGGATACTATCGAGATTTCAGCATACTTTTATAAGTTCAGAAGGCTCTGGGAAGATATGGTAAAGCGGATTTGTGATAACCGTTTTAACAGTGTTGATGAACGGATGGTTTTACATAGAAGGTGGATGCATGAGAAAAGAGCGATACTTGGAGAAATTGGAAATCTTTGAAGGGGAACTAAATTTTATAGAATCGCACCATATATGCGATGATATCACCGAAAGGGCACTTCTTCATTCGCTGCAGATTTGCGTTGAGATATCCATGGATGTTGTTGCGATGCTTACATTAGATATAGGTTTCGTGGTCGAAGATGACTATACCAATATCGAAAAGCTGGCAAAAGAGACTGTGCTCAGCAAAGGTGATTGTGAAATTCTTAAAGACTATAATGGGCTGAGAAACTCTATTGTTCACAGATATAACCATTTAAATATGACATATGTAGAAGAAGGGTTGTCAGGTATCGATGGACTGTATGTGGTTGTTGTGAAATTAATAGGGGTATATGAACGATTGGAGGATCACAGATAGCAACATACTGGTATAATACACTCACTTTTTAGTGGTAATAGATTTTTTTAATATATACTATCTATTACCTTAAAATCTTTTTCCGTGTTCACAATCCATTGTATATAACTCTCTTATCACGCTACAAGGTCATGTAAAATATTTTTTATCACAGGTTTATAATCCAGATATATGTTCCAGGTCCTTTCAATAAAACCAAACCGCAATCCCTCATTACGGCTGAATATTACTTCTCCCCGTGTCACTTCATAGCAAAAGGAATTCGGGGCATAGTTTAGAACCCTGACATCCACAGGGAATCTGATCCTTTTCTCCAGTATCGAAGAGATAGACAGTTCGTATTCAAATGGGTCAACGTGTTCAATCCTGCGAAGATAGACAGCCACATCAATATCATGGAATCCACTATCTTTGAGAAAACTTCCGTAGATATAGGCAAATTCTACTTCTTTGATAGAACCGATTGCCTCTTCTAATATTGATCTTATCTTTTGTTTTTCCTTGTTATCAGGTTTGAATCTATGTTCAATCATATCTATTTTATTCCAGAAAACGCACTATTTCCCTTATGTAATCATCAAGATCAGCAATATCATCAGTAAGGATATCAAATATTTTGTCATCATCGATCTCCCAATAGATATGTACAAGTATGTTGCGAAATCTTGCCATATTCCCTAACTTTCTAGCAAGCAGGGCAGATATCACACCGGATTCATGCAGGATTATAAAACAATCCGAATAACTTTCAGGTACCCGATTAAATCCTCTGGCGATGATATGGTTGCAGATCGATATAGCTGCTTCTATCGCAGTGATCAACCTGTATTTGGAAGAATCCATCAGATCAGGATCAGTTAGAAAGGCATCCCTGCCTTTTGAGGAAATTTCATCCATTCTTTTCAATGACTGCTTGATCTCACTGATCTTTACCGCAACAAGATTCGGATTTATTGCATCATTGTTCATAATGTATCACTATCTTGATATTAGTTTATTATTCATTGTACAACAACGTCTGTATTTGTGATAAAATGGTGACTTTGTGATCTGAACATTAGTTCTATAATGCTAATACAGCAGATTCTACACTTGAAAGCCTTTCTTTAATCTGCGAGATCTCTTCCTTAATGAGTAAGATTCTCTCACTTGCGTCGATATCGTGTTTTAACATTATATCTTTTAGGTCGTTAAAATTATTATTTGATTCAGTTTTAAAGTCGTATAATATCGATGTGTTTTGTTCTAATGTTTCAGACATGTGTAAGAGAATTGGAATACCTTTTCCCCATTGCTCCATCTGAAATGACTGCATAACCCGCTCGATAGGGGGAACAGTATTCTTATATTCTTCAAAGGATATATTTTCTACAATGGATTTTTCCGGTTTATTATTGGTAATAAAATTCTTAATTTCCTCTATTGCCTCTTCATCAGCTTCTATGATCGCTATTACTGCCTGGGTGCGGTTGATGTATGTGTTGAAAGTGTTAAAATTATTTAGGCCTAAAGAGAGGGCTTTATTAACAAGCAATATTCTATAACCCACATCATGAACCTTACTTCCAGTGATAATAGTTTTGATTTTGTACATCTAATTTAGCTTGATCTTTAAAGGATATAAAAGTATGGATGTTGTTGCATTGCTTACATTAGATATAGGTTTCGTGGTCGAAGATGACTATACCAATATCGAGAAGCTGGCAAAAGAGGCTGTGCTCAGCAAAGGGGAATGTGAAATTCTTAAAGACTATAATGGGCTGAGAAACTCTATTGTTCACAGATATAACTGGAAAGGCTGAATATTACTTCTCCCCATGTCACTTCATAGTAAAAGGAATTCGAGGCATAGTTTAGAACCCTGACGTTCACGGGAACCTGATCAGTTTCTCCAGTATCGAAGAGATAGACAGCTCGTATTTAGCTTTTGATCGTAGTGATCAACCTGTATTTGGAAGAATCCGTCAGATCAGGATCAGTTAAAAGGCATCCCTGCCTTTCGAGGTAATTTCATCCATTATTTTCAATGACTGCTTGATCTCACTGATCTTTACCGCAACAAGATTTGGATTTATTGCATCACTGTTTATAATGTACCACTATCTACTGCCCTGAAGCATGTGATGGCTTGAGCAAACTTACATGCAAGAAGTACCTTATGGTTATATCTACAGGTACATAAGTTGTATAAGCATGTGCGAAATAAATATGATTGATATTATGCTGTTTGAACAAGAACTGACCAACTTATTCCGTAGCACAGATAGTGTTAACTTCGCCTATCTGTTCGGGTCGACTGTCAGGGGGGATGCAAATGAATTAAGTGATGTCGATATTGCTGTTATGCTGGATGAAAGCCTGTCTAAAAAAGATATGCTTAATGAGGAATTGGACCTTATCAGTGAGCTTACGCGTGTGTTCAAGTCGGACAAGATAGACCTTGTAGTGCTAAACGATGCGCCTCTTCTACTGAAATTTAATATTATCAAGAACGGTCATATTCTAAAATCTGATGAAACGAAGCGTATAACTTTTGAGACTGGTGTCATGTCCAGATACTTAGATGAACAGTACCACATAAAGCGGCATACTGATATGATATTGCAACGGATTGCCAGGAGTGGCTTTGCATAAATGATGAGGTTATAAGGAGGATCACAGATAGCAACATACTGGCATCACCGGCACCTGTAATCACGACAATCTCATTAGAAGCCTTGTTTATTACACTGTTGATGTATCTATTATCATTCCAGTTTACCTTTCCATAGGCTCCCATATATGTACATCTCTAAGCATGTTAAATAAACCCAAAAAAAGATAACCCTGATAGATGATAAATGAAGAAATTACATTCGTATATAGATTACCTGCCAGCACTAAAGAACACATAATCACAATAAACCCGACACAATATAAAATATTGATTGATGCCAGGGTTATCGACCAGAGTATCAGTGATAGAAAAAAAGCTGTTGGGACCACAAAGAACATCATGATCCTGAGTGGAAAGATAAACATACCGAATATGCCATATTTAAAAGAGAGTATGTCTTTGTTCAAAAACGTTGCCTCAAGCAGTCTTGTAGCTCTACGGATCTTTTGTCGGCGTTGTTCATAGAAATTATCGGGTACATATTCATAGAACCTGGCAGTTGGTACATACTTGCATCTGTAACCGTTACGGATCACAGATAGTGCCATACTGGCATCATCGGCACCTTTTCGTGTGTTTAGTGAAGTTGAGGCGGTTTTTTTAAATGCTACTACTGCGCCGTTAAGGCAGTATGTTGAGTGTAATTTACTCTCCCAGGTACATATTCTGCCGTAGATGGAACGATAGGCTGTCTCTGATTTTGAGAATACCGTATCGTTTTTAGCTATTGGGATCATATCACCGGAGACTGCTCCTATATCATCACTGCTTAATAATACGCATAAAAGGTGGGATATAGTATTTTCATCGAACATGCCGTCAGCACCTGTAATCACGACGATCTCGTTAGAGGACTCGTTTATACCACGGTTGATGGCTTTATTCACGCCACTGCGTGGGTGAGTAATGACCTTTCCGGTGAGGGAGTTGTTTGTTAAAGCGGATTGTGCGATTTTTTGGGTGTTATCTGTGGAGCCGTCGTTGGAGACGATGATCTCCATTTTGTCTTTTGGGTATGCTTTTGCAAGGTTGTTGATACGGTCCTGGATCACGGGTTCTTCGTTGTAGGCCGGGATTACTATGCTTACGTTGGGGAGGGAGTTTATTGGTTTGGGTGGGGTTGGTTTTGATGTTATGGCTGCTATGATGTAGATTAAGTAGACTGAGAGGGGGATTGCGGTTATGAGGATGGTTAAAAATGGGAGTAGGAGAGTCATCTCTATTTTTCTTTTGATGATTTAATAATCTTGTTTGCTCATTCAAATACATATTTCAATTAATACACTATGATCTGGCATAATACGCTCACTTTTTAATGTTAATAGATTCTTTGATATATAATATCTATTACCTTAAATTCTTTTTCCGTATTCAAAATCCATCGACAGCCACATCAATATCATGGAATCCGCTGTCTTTGAGAAAACTTCCGTAGATGTAGGCAAATTCTACTTCTTTGATAGAACTGATAGCCGCTTTTAATATTGATCTTATCTTTTGTTTTTCTTTGTTATCAGGTTTGAATCTATGTTCAATCATATCTATTCCAGAAAATGCACTATTTCTCTTATGTAATCATCAAGATCAGCAATATCATCAGTAAGGATATCAAATATTTTGTCATTATCGATCTCCCAATAGATATGTACAAGCATGTTGCGAAATTACCTTTGAGAGAGTGGATTTTGCCTACAACCACCGCGGCACTCGCACATCCATTATCCAAAGTACATCATAATCCAAAGTGGAATGATAACCATACCGAAGATGCCGTATTTAAAAGAGAGTATGTCTTTGTTCAAGGAATGTCGCCTCAAGTAATCTTATAAGCCCTACGGGTCTTCTGGCGGCACTGTTTGTAGAAATTATTAGATACATATTCTATAACCTGACAGTCGGTACATACTATTGATAAAATGATAAATTAGTGATTTAAGCATAAGCTCTATAAAGCCAATACAGCAGATTCTACACTTGTAAGTCTTTCTTTAATCTGTACTATCTCTTCTTTAATAAGTAAAATTCTCTCATTTGCGTCGATATCGTGTTTTGACATTATATCCTTTAGGTCGTTAAAATTATTATTTGATTCGGTTTTAAAGTCGTATAATATAGATGTGTTTTCCTTAAGAATAGAGGTGTTTTCCTTAAGAATAGATGTGTTTTCCTTAAGAATGGATGTGTTTTCCTTAAGAATAGAGGTGTTTTCTTTAAGAATAGATGTATTTTGATCTAATGTTTCAGACATGTGCAAGAGAATTGGAATACCTTTTCCCCATTGCTCCATCTGAAATGATTGCATAACCCGCTCAATAGGGGGAACAGTATTCTTATATTCTTCAAAGGATATATTTTCTACAATAGATTTTTCCGGTTTATTATTGGTAATAAAATTCTTAATTTCCTCTATTGCCTCTTCATCAGCTTCTATGATCGCTATTACTGCCTGGGTGCGGTTGATGTATGTGTTGAAAGTGTTAAAATTATTTAGGCCTAAAGAGAGGGCTTTATTAACAAGCAATATTCTATAACCCACATCATG
>Ga0255426_10025_pt1 | contig 33434 bp, 28 predicted proteins | sample ANMaggSeSYBR02J9_FD_182666 | JGI IMG/M metagenome (GOLD analysis project Ga0255426, IMG submission 182666) | Sediment cell enrichment communities from methane seep in Santa Monica Basin, California, United Staets - ANME aggregate JGI... | ecosystem: Environmental > Aquatic > Marine > Cold seeps >...
TGAAAGTTACATTAAGGTTCTTGAGAAATAGGTTCATACCCTTACGCATATCAAAAGGTCCATGGACATCACCTGTTCGTCCAGGTTCGCCTGAGAACACAATGAGGCGCTCTGAGAGCATATCTATCATATAGATATCATGGTCTACCACTATAGCTGTAACATTATTATTCTCAGCAAAACGGCGGATCACTCTCGTAGTCATTGCTCTTTGCTCCACATCCAGATGAGCACTGGGTTCATCAAAAATATACATATCAGCACTCTTTCCCAGACAGGCTGCTACTGCTACTCGCTGCAGTTCACCACCTGAGAGTTCAGGCAGCACCCTGTTCATTAATTCATTTAACTGCAACGGCTTGATGATCTCTGACTGGTAATAACTGCTGTCAAATTGCATATTGATAGTTCGCAGAAAATCCTGTACAGTTACCAGGTAATCACCTTTTAGGTACTGGGGTTTGTATGCGATCACCAGATCAGTGTCAAGATCACCGGTTGTTGGGATCTCTTCACCTGCAAGGATCTTGACAAATGTAGATTTCCCGATACCATTGGGCCCTACTATACCAATGACCTCACCCTGTTTGATCTCACCACCATGTGTATGGCTTCCTACAGTCAGTTCAAACCCATCCTCACCAAATTTTTTCGTTAATTTCTGAAATTTTAATAAAGCAGGAATATCTTTTTGTTCTCTGGGCGGATGCTCCTCAAATTCGATCGGTTCTGTCCTTAAGCGTATATTCTCTTCAGGTAAAAATCCTTTCAGATACTCATTGATACCCACCCTTACACTTTTCGGATGAGTGAGAACACCATATCCTCCTGGTATACCATAGACTATGTGGACGGAATCAGCCAGCAGGTCTAAAAGAGCCAGGTCATGCTCTACTACTATTACCGCACGATCAACTGCCAGTGTCTGGATAATACCGGCAGCATTTATTCGCTGATAGATATCTAAATAGGGACTGACCTCATCAATAAAATAGAAATCAGCATCACGGCTCACACATGCAGCCAGCGCCACTCGCTGGAGTTCACCACCTGATATGGCCTTTATGTCTCGATCCATAATATGATCGATCTCCAGTGCATGGACTGTTTCATCCAGTACTCCTCTCTCATCAGTGCTCTTTAGTAACTTTGATACAGTGCCTGTTGCAATTTTAGGAATATTATCCACATATTGTGGTTTCTGGGCAGTACTGATGTTCCCTTCGGATAGGAGTTTCATATATTCATACATACCTGAACCGGCATAGATATCAAGGATATCATCCCAGTTTGTATCCGGTTTCCCTAAGTTAGGCATGAATACACCACTTAAGATCTTAACAATAGTGGATTTTCCGACCCCGTTCTGGCCCAGGATGCCAGTGACTTTGTCTTTTACAGGAATAGGCAGACCATACATGGCAAACCCGTTAGGACCGTACCTATGGATAGGGTCTTCCAGTTCTTCAGGCAACCCGATAATCATTATTGCATTAAACGGACATTTTTTTACACAAATTCCACAGCCTACACAGAGTTCTTCTGATATTACCGCTTTACCATCCTCACCCTGTACGACTGTCTCGTCTCCAGTACGTACCCTGGGACAGAATTTAATACATTCCAGGCCGCATTTCTTAAATTGGCACCTATCCTTGTTGACAATAGCTATCCTCAACTATCAGCACCTCAAAACCTTATCAATTAAGCAGCAATGTCCAGACTACCAGCCAGAAATCGACTGTGATGAATTCAACATAGAACCAGTCCTTAGCACCCAGTTCCTTGACATCTATTCGTATTATCGGATAAAATACTCGCTGGGCATAATACGAGAAAATGATCACAAAGAGCATTATGGAAATCCAGGGTACATCAATCCCTGAACCAAGTCCGTAGAAACAAATAAAACCAGCTAATGTACCTATAAAAGCTGGTACGGCTGTTTTAATAATTCCTTCTTTGTAGTTTTTCTTCTTTTCTTCCGGGGTTTTTTCAACAGGAGGAGGAGAAGTTGTTTCTACAACAGGCTTTTTCTGCTTTGCACTTTTGGAACGATCCGCAGCCAACTGCTGCTGTGCGGCTGATTCCTTAATTCTATCTATAAATCCTTTCTTTTTAGGTTTTTTTTTACTCAACAGTAGTTCTCCTGATAATAAGGTTTGACCATATAAACCCCGTATACTTTAAATGTTTAACTATTAGTGATCTAATTTTACTTCCTCCAGCAGAAACGGAGGCTTGAAGATACCGTTCTCAGTGATCAATGCACTTACATACTCCATAGGTGTGGCATCAAAGGCAGGATTATATACCTTTACATCCGGCGGAGCGATCTGTGTACCTGCCATAAACCGTATCTCATCAGGACTGCGCAGTTCGATCTCGATATCATCTTCCATATTGTTAAAATCAAACGTAGATACCGGTGCAGCTACATAGAAGGGTATGTCATGTTCTTTTGCTACGATGCTTAAGGTATAGGTACCGATCTTGTTGAATACTGCATCCTGTGTTATCCGGTCAGCACCGACAATAACACAATCTACTTTCTTACATCGCATTACATGAGCACTCATACTATCCGTGATAAGGGTTACAGGTATCCTGTCCTCTATTAGTTCCAGGGTAGTGATCCTGCCGCCCTGGTTTAAGGGTCTGGTCTCGCAGGCTATTACCTGTATCTCTTTACCCATCTCCACAGCACTGCGTATTACACCAAGAGCCGTACCCCAGTCAACACACGCCAGGCGACCTGCATTGCAATAGGTCATTACCGTATCACCGTCTTTTAATAGCTTTGCCCCATTTATGCCTATTTTCTTATTCAGCTTTACATCTTCATCGGCAATTGCCAGGGCTTCATGAAGCACAATATCACGTATACTTTCGAGATCATAAGCATCCATGGCAGCATTTAACACCCTGTTCACAGCCCACGCAAGATTTACTGCAGTAGGCCGGGTTGATATGATCATGTCTCCTGCTTGCTTTAATTCATTAACCAATGCTTCCATTGACCTGGCATTGCTAAGTACACCTGCTAATGCAATACCAAAACCACCGGCTGCGCCAATTGCCGGTGCACCGCGTACTCTAAGCGAGCTTATAGCTTCACAAAGACATTCTATACTACTGCATTCGATCAATTTATATTTTGCAGGTAATAGTGTCTGATCTACCATGATTATGGTGTTATTCCCACTGTTCCAGTCAATTGTCCTCAATCTGTTATCACTTCCGAATTACAGGTATTGTTCTTGATGTTGAATAATTTAACTGCATTTGATCCGAGTATCATATCTTTGTGTAGTTCATCAATATCCAATTTGAGAATATTATCCACTTCCTTACTCTGGTCCCTGAAAGGATAATCAGTACCAAATAATACTTTATCAAAACCATGTGCTTCTATTATATCAGTGATATGTCTGGTTGTCAGATGTTCATATCCTGGTACAGGGAATACATAGGCCGTATCAAAGAATATTTTTTTACCTATTAAGTACTTCTCTACCTCATTCCAGCAGCGGTGACATCCAAGATGAGCCGCAACTATTTTTAGTTCAGGGAATGAATCGATCACAGACGCCAGGCCTTTGGGCTTTGTATGTATCTTTGTAAGTGGTCTGATCTCATCGCCGGCATGAAAAACCACTACCATATCGCTGGATAGAGCTTCATATAATCTGAACATACGTTCTTCATCAGGATAAAAATTCTGGAACTCACTATGGAGTTTTATACCTTTGATCCCTAATTTCCGCATCCTTGTGAACTCGGTTTCAGGGTCAGGATGATCAGGGTGCATTGCTCCCAGTGGAATAAGGTTGGGATTGGCTTTTGAGATGTCTGATATCCAGTTATTAATGCTTTCTACCTGCCCGGGACGCGTCGCTATTGAGAGTAACACCGAACCGTCAACTTTAGCCTTCTTCATACTTGATATGATCCCGGGGACAGTTGCACTACCGCATGATTCTATTTCGTACTGGTTCTCTAAGGCAGATACAGCACCGGCAGCGATCTTTTCAGGGAATATATGGACGTGGGTATCTATGATCATGATTGTGTTAGTTAGTTAGTTAATTAGTTATATTTGTATAGTTTTCAACTATAAATACTATTTATGAATTTTAATCGATGATTTCTTTTGTAATAATCTCTATTATAGTCTTATGCTTTCAATTGGAGTAGTCACCAGGGGAAAATACGGCATGCGTTTACTGGATACTATTTCTCAATATTCTGGTTTTACTTCTGCATCCGTATCTATTCCTATTATAGTACCTAAGTTTATCGATGATCCTGCATCATTCGTAAATGGACTGAACCTTAATGAAGAGGTCTTGAGGTCTGATCTTATTATTACTTACAGCCTGCATCCTGATATAACTCCTGAGATCGTCCTGCGTGCTGCACGTGCGGGGTCAAAGGCTGTCATGATACCAGGGGGGAGGGCTCGTGCAGGGGATCCGGGTCAGTTAAAGAAGATATCAGAGCAGTACCATATTAAGTTGGTTATAGAGGATATATGCTGTGAGATGGGAGACGATACGGATAGTACTATCAATGAGTTTAATTCGATATTGGGAAGTCCTTTACTGGAAGTACGGGTTGACGATGGAATGATCGGTGATGTTAGAGTGATCAGAGGTGCACCATGTGGTTCTACCTGGTGGATGGCAGAGCAGCTGAAAGGGGTTTTGGTAGATGAGGCACCTGCTAAGGCAGGTTTACTTATCCAGCAGTACCCATGCAGGGCTATAAGAGGAACTTTAGGAGGAATACACCGTTCTGCCCAGTTGCATAAAAAGGCAGTAGAAGATGCAATAAGAACATAGGAACAAAATCCTCCCTTCGGTCTGATTTTCTTAACTGAAGCTTCAAAGAAGCTGAAGATTAGAAGATTCATAGAATCTTCGTTTGACATTCCAGAGGAATGGAGGATTAAAAAATGTGAATGGAATGAACATTTTTGAAAATAAAAAAAGAGAGATTGGTGAGGTAAATCAACCTCAACCAAATAATGAAAATATTAAAAATTGAAAAATTTAATATCTACATTTTCTCCATCATTTCGAGTGCTTCTTCAAACTGTAATGCAGGAACTATATGTGGTATGCCTAAGTCTTTAAATGGATATGTTATCTTTAAAATTGCTTCCTCGCTTTGGGCATCGAATATTGCCACTGAGATATGCCTGCCTAACATGAGATATCTGTCTATTAATTTCACTTCTTCGGGATATTTAAATTCTTTCCAAATTTTTAAAATTTTTGATGTATTCTCTGGATTCCACTCAAACCATAGTATAAATTTCATATTTTTACCTCCAATTATAATAATGCAATAATGAGATATAAACATTTTGCTCTCATCCTTTTCCTGGAGAAGGTGAAAAATTATTAAACTCCAAAATAACCCATAGTTGAGGCAAATGGGAGTGTTTATACATTATACTATCCTGATAACCACATAGTTATGATCTCTTGAAGATCTGCAGGGGACATTAAATGATCTCCTACTTTAATGTCTTCCAGCCAATGATGAATGGCATCCTGGAGTTCGATTGTAGTGATTGAGGTTCCGCCATCTGTGTTTTTGCCTGTCCATTTATATATCCAATGAACTATTGGATAGTTGTCTACACTCGAGCCTCCGGGTATATTGTAGACTGAATCACATATGCCGTTGTTATCAGTATCAATACAACCCTCGCATGTTTCGTCATAATCGCTCCAATGGTTACCTATACTCCCATCGTCCCACTGGTTACTACCAGTATCTGAATGTTCAATGGCATTGTGATCATTATTGAGATTATTATAATAAATGAAATTATCAATACCAAACTCTCCCATGGAAATACCATAGTAATTTCCACAGATAGAATTATCAATTATTCTATTATTGCTTCCTGGCAAGTAATCCTGTCCACAAAGAGAGATGCCGCAATTGTTGTCCCGGATAATATTATTGGTCAAATTATTACCCATGAATGAATATGACGTTATACCAAATTTTTTATTCTTAGAGATTATGTTATCTTTAATGGTATAATAGAAGCTATATATTGCTGCTATACCATTAGTATTTGAACAAATTATGTTGTCTGTAATGATATAGTCTTCACGATTATCAGAAGAAAAAATTCCATCTTCAGAATTATCACTTATATTATTACAGATTATACTGATGTTACCATACATAAATAGGGTTCTAATACCATTTTCCCCATTTTCCAGTATATCATTATAGGTAATTAAAGTCTCAATACAATTAGAATCAGAAATTAAAATACCATTTTCGAGATTGTTTTTGATAATGTTATCTGTAATTAAGTTATTACCACGATCAGAAAAACCACAACATAAGATTCCATTAGCGAAATATTCTATCTCAAAATTTTTTATAGTATAATCTTTATTATCATAAACATGAACACCACTACCCATACCATAACCTGATAATGTATGTCCATCCCCATCTAAGGTTATCCCATCACTATCTATCTGAATCGTCCCGCTAAAATCAGTTGTCAGGGTGCAGGTCTTTGTACTTGAATCCCAGTTACCGATTGAAGTACAGTCACCACCAGTTGCATCATCTACGATATACTTAACATCTGTACTCATAGTACTACTGGTAGTAAACTTACTACCAGACCCTGGCATAATGAAAACGAAATGCTGCCTTGTAAGATCCTGTAAATAGGTATAATCTCCATTTGCGTCAGCAGTAAAAACAGTAAGGTTGTGATAATCATCTTCATATTTGTGGTATGTTGTTAGTGGTACAAGACCGTGAAGAGTTATCTGTGTTGAAGTAGAACCAAGAATCGGTTCAATTCGCATTGTAACCATTTCAGGCACTGATTTAAAAGTCAATTTGATAGGATCTGAACTTTCAAGAATAATATCTAAGTATGTGCTGTTATTCAATACAAAATATGTGCCATTGCTGTTTAGTATTCCATGTGATTGTTCTCTATCTGGCAGCTCATTTTTTATGGGTAATTCGTCTTCTTCCTGGCTAATCCCTGTGTTTGACAGACTTAATAAAAAAGTAATTATAATAAAAATTATGATTATTTTCTTCATAATGTTTTTCTCCTCACTATTTATAAAATATAAAATCTTACTGCTAATTGCTTTTATATTAATTTTCCGTTTTTGTATCAGGATTGTATGGTCTCAATACATTTCCCAATCCAATAAAACAACCATATATAAACAATAAGTAACTATAACACAACAACAATAATATCAATTCAAACAAGGAAAAAACATGACATTCACAAAAAAATACTATGAATCGATCGATATCCAACTGCAATTTATTAACCAGCTAACATCCATTCCAGAAGATACGATAGCAGAGATCATAAAAGAATTCAAAAGTTTTATCTTTCAGGATGATGAGAAAATGAAGATCATATACGGTATAGGTGAAGGAAGAAGTGCCCTGTCATTATATGATTTTCTTCAACAGTTATTAAAATTCGAACATATTTTCCCGGTCACACTTGACGACCCGATCAGGCGTTATTTTGACTCCGGAAGAAAGAATATGATCATTGCAGCATCGGGTTCAGGAAACACAGAAAGTGTCATCAGTTATCTTAATGATGCCAACAAATTAGGAGCTAAGGAGATACTCATAACTGCAGATCCCGAATCAGAGGGTTATAAAACTGTAAGATCCCACAATGGTTTTATCATCATGCTTGAAGATACCAAACTGGATAAGCCCAGTAACCTTGCTGTAATGGGATCGGAATTTGAATTGAAATTATGTACTTTTTTAAATTGTCTTCTGCCCGCACTGGAAAATAATAATATTCAATCCTATTACGATGAGGTAGACCATTTTATAAAAAACGCTGAATTGCTTAAAAACATTGGCAAAGAACCCTGGAAAGATCCTGATAAAAAATCCAACAAAGACCCCAGGAAAAACCACCTCCGAACCTGGATAGAAAAACTATTTAACAGGAGAGGTCATATAATTGTAGATGGGGTAGGACGCTCAGGTTTTGTTGCCAGGGCATTCGGTATGCGTCTTACACATCTGGGTATGCATGTTAATGTTAAAGGTGATGCAACTACACCCAGCTTTGTTCGAGGTGATGTATATATTCCCATAACAGGCAGCGGTGATACCAGGGAGATACTGGATGGAATGAAAATAGCCAGGAAGAAAGGAGTGGATATTTTCCCTATCACTGTGAGTAAAAATTCAGGATTGGTAACATATTTAAAAAAGATACAACATGAAAATAATATTATATACATCCCGGTACAAGAAAAAGACAGAGAAATATTCCATGACAGGACTCCCAGTAAGATCAATACTACAAAGATGAACCAGATACGTTCATCTTACTCTGAGATAAATTCATATATCTTTACCAATGCTGTCATTGCGTCAGCCATTGAAATTCTGGGAGTGAATGAGAAATATATGACACGGATACACTGGTAGGAGTTCTAAATGGGGCTGGCACTAATAATAAAAAGACTTTTTAAAAAAAGTGATATAGATGATTCTGCGAGTACACCGGATAAATCAGGTAGAGAAACAGTAGACGTGAAAAAAACAATTACCTTTACTGAGCGAGATGTATTATGCAAATTCGTGCTACTTGACAATAACCGGATTGGCGAGACCATATCCGTTGAATCAGGTCATCTGATATTTAAACAGGATGCACAAAATTTGTATATACCTTTATCATCAGTAAAAGAGATCACAGATGAAAATGTGGTTGTGGAAACCTTTGATAGGGATGAAGCTGTAAAACTCGGAAAAGAATGGCAGGACAGGACCACTGATACACTTATATTTGATGAGAACGGAATGCTCATGAATGACTGAATATAAACAATGTATCATAACCCGCAATGACCTTAAACTTTCCAAAGGCAAACTGGCAGTCCAGGTGGCACATGCTGCTGTGACTGCATCTGATTTTGCTGATAAGAAAGAACGGGCTGCATGGATAAAGGACGGACAAAAGAAGGTTGTACTAAAAACCCCGGCTCTTACTGATCTTTTTATATTAAAAGAACAGGCACGCAGGGAAGGATTGTCTACATCCCTGGTCACTGATGCTGGACTTACCCAGATACCTCCGGGTACTATAACCGTACTGGGTATCGGACCCGGACCTGTTGAAAAGCTTGATAAGATAGTGGGAAAATTAAAATTATTTTAGTATGAAATCCTCCCTTCGGTCGGATTTTGTTCCTGTATATATTTTATAAAAATATATCTCAAGTAAATGCGAACGAAGTGAGCATTTTCTTGTAATCTAAGCTGTCACCACTATGTTCATATCTCTATCTCAATAGCTTTTTGGGGGCAGACCGCCTTACATAACATACAGAGCTTGCAATCATCCGGTCTTGAAGGATAACATACATTATTACGTATAGTAAGGCTTCGGCTCCTGCATACCTGGACACATTCACCGCATCCGATACATTTTTCCTCATTGATTATTATTTTGACTATATTATTCCCGCCTTCATGATGATCTATCTTATCCAAACATATTGCTCATAGTACCCGAGAACAGTGTCATTACTATACTACCTATCAGGAATAATAATGGGATAGCCACTACGATTAGGGCTTTGCCACTGGTCAAACTATGCACACACTTGACGCCCATAAATACCAGGCCAATAGACCAAAGTTTCATTAAATAACTGATGATGATCGAACCCTGGTAATAAGGATCTGCAATAAGTCCTCCCATAACATCCGGTGAACCTGCTGAGATAGATATTGTTATAGGTTCAATGAACATCATCAATATCATACCGATTACTACTCCGATCAGGATGGGAATATTAGCATAACCATAGATTACCAGCATCTGTGTGAACTTGCCCTCCCCACCCAGTGCAACGCTGATAAGGTGAACAACTCCTGTAGCAATTATCCACATAACACTTATAGTAATTATCGGACTAACAACACCACCTACTGATATAATGGTATTAACTAGTTTTATTTCATCTGCAGATATATCACCAAAATCGAAACTGAAAATATTTAATGCCAGATATGCACTGATCCCTGATAGTATGGCAGTAATTCCAACTATCATGACCGCCTCTTCAATATATGGTTTCTCAGCTATCTTTTCTATCGTTTGACCGGGACTCGCGATCATCCCGGTTATATTACTTATCATGCTCATTTTATTTTCTTCCTTACTTGTTTTATTCTGCTCGAAGAGCCTCCACCGGGTCCATTCTTGCTGCCTTGGATGCAGGATATACACCTGCCACCACAGCAGTACCGACCCCAAAGCCAAGGCCTATGATTATTGATGGCAATGTCACTGTGCTGGGAAAATCCCCGAGTATTGAGATGGCAAATGCGATCCCACCACCTATTATAACTCCGATAAAACCACTCACCAGCCCCAGAATACCTGATTCGATCAAGAACAGGGTCCTTATATCTCCTTTGTTGGCACCCACTGCTTTCATAACACCGATCTCTTTGATGCGCTCTGTGACTGTGAGCATCATCACATTTATAATACCTATGCCGCCTACGGCCAGGGCAATTGCACCTATTCCACCCAGACCGTATTTTACTTTTGTAAGTATATCGGTTACATATTCCAGGATTGAACCCTGATCGAATATCTGGTACCTTTCATTTCTATGGGTCCGTTGAAGTGCAAATTCCATACGTTCAATGGTCTCATCGATCTTGTCCTGATCTTCTACCCAGACATTGATATATGAGAAAGAATACTCATCAATATCCAGAAAACTCTTCATTGCAGGATGGGTAATAAACATCTGGGAATTAGTACTGCCCCCTAAAAACGAACTTTGTTCGGAATCGTTAAGGATACCCACTACTTTAAAATTTGCACTGGTATTAGTAAGCGGGTATGATAATGTTATATGAGACCCCGGATTAATAGGCATATCAAACATATTAAGCGCAACATCATATCCCAGCACTATACAGTTACGGTCAGAATCAGTGAGAAACCTGCCCGTTTCTATAGTATCGGCAATTTGTTGTTCTTTTGATGGTGTAATAGCTTGAATGCCCATATCCCTTTCTTCATTTCGAAATTCCATAAGAATTCCCCATGCAGAATAACGCGGCATTACACGTTCAACTCCTACTACACCTTCCAGGATTGAAACATCCTTGCTATCCAGCACGGCATTCTTCATAGGCCTGCCTAATTCAGCTTCTTCAAAACCACCAGGCATAACCTGCACCATATTGAGTTCCATATCACCGAAGACTCCTGAGATACCTACGATCAGCCCTTCGCCTACGGACAGCATCACTACAACTGCCGCTACTCCGATGATGATGCCAAGACTTGACATTATGGTCTTGAACTTCTCACCTTTAAAACTCAGGAATACAAATTCAAGTGCGTCTAATTTTTTCATGATCCTTCATTTGAGCGTCTTCTTCTTTGCATGATAACAAAGAACGCTACCAGTACTACAAGAATACCGCCCACTATCCCTATTATTATGAGTGGATTTGATTCTGACTCAATAGCAGTCACAGGTTTTGAGTTATTCATTCCAAAGGTCTGAATAGCTGATTCATGCCAGTTGTTACCATTCTTGAATGATGCTTTAATTCCTATTTCGTCAATGTCGTCATCTGTGTCTATATCGAACCTGATAGTGAACATCTCATCAGAGTCCATTGTACCGATAAAATACTGTGCCGGTTCGAAGGTAACATTATCGGTCACTGGAATAATGGTCACCGCATTAATGGTATTAGGTCTGGTATTGGCAATGTCCAGTACCACATAATGTGAGCCGTCAAGTGATTCTGTACTTATTATTTCGATCTGGGATGAGTCTACGGTCACAGGTACTTTCCACCTGACATCATACATATCCCCGCCACCTACAAACACAAAATTAAGAAAATGTATGCCGTCCTTAGCATCCTGATCTATATTTATTGAATAAGTGAAGTCAATAGTATCTCCTGGTCCGAGCAGTCCCACATCATGGTAAGAATCACTGGTTACCTGGATATTGTCTGTGCTTAAGAGGGATGCATCAAGTACCTGGGCGCTTAATTCAAATACTTCTTCTTCGTTTTCATCCACAAAGACAGAATAGGAATAAGTTTTTGCTGCATTTTTTAATGTAACTGTCACAGTACCTTCATCCCCCTGCATTAGATATTCCGGGTCTACCGAACATTCTACCATTATGGATGGTCTTATTGTGACATCAGTGTCAGCTAGAGAGCCGGGAAGTTGCATTAGTATCACTATTAACATTAGCAATAATATTGGCAAACACGTAATGATCTTTTTTTTTTTCATACTATCATGCCATCCCTTATCCTTATTATACGATGACACATCTTTCCTATATCATGTTCATGGGTAACCATTACAATGGTCGTCCCTTCTGAGTTCAATGTCTTGAAAATATCCATTATTTCTTCTCCTGTTCTGGTGTCGAGATTACCTGTGGGTTCATCTGCTAACAGTATCCCGGGATTGTTAACCAGTGACCTGGCTATAGCAACCCTTTGTCGCTGTCCTCCTGAGAGTTCGGGGGGTTTGTGTTTCATTCGATCCCCCAGTCCGAACTGTTTAAGAAGTTCCTTTGCACGTGCTTTTCGTTTGGATTTTGGCATATCCTGGTAGATCATGGGCAGCTCAACGTTCTTAAAGGAATCAAACCTTGCAATGAGGTTAAATGTCTGGAATACAAATCCGATCTTTTTACCGCGTATCCTGGCAAGTTCCATATCATTAAGATCAGATGTATCCACATTATCAATAAATATCTTACCGCTGCTAGGTCTATCAAGACAGCCAATTAAGTTCATTAGTGTAGTCTTTCCACTGCCGGAGGGGCCCATGATGGCTACAAATTCGCCGTACTTGATCGATATGTTAATATTTTTAAGTACAGGAACTGATAGTTTTCCCAGGTGATAGGTTTTATCAACATCCCTGACGGATAGAACATCTTCCATTGATTACCTCTGATGAAATTGTAAATTGGTTATAGCTGCTTGTTGTAGGAAGATTGCATTATATTTAAGCTTGTCGATGGATAGGCAGACTACTGAATTTTTTTATCGGATATAATTGAATACTCATTTTAAACAAATCATATTTTTCTATAGTATATCAAGTATAACTTGAATCGAAAATACTTCGTATTTTCTAATCCTCCATTCCTCTATAATGTCGGACGAAGATTCTACGAATCTTCTAATCTTCGGCTCTTTTGAGAGCCTCAGTCAATAAAATCCGACCAGAGGGAGGATTTTGTTCCTATTGCAGTTTATTGATATACTTATCCGGATCATCTACATATAAAAGGATATATTTGTGATAACCCATAACCAGTTTAAGAGCAGTTGGATATGGTGATCTTATTTCCGAGCTAATTATTAATATAAGAATTAATATAAATCCTAAGTTTATTGAGATAATTGAAAAAAACATTTCCATAAATGGATAAGACTGTTGTTCGCATAAATGTATTTCATTAATTGTATTAATTACCATATAGATCAGCAAAACTATGAAAATAATGCGGAAGATCCATCGGAATGTATAACTTCCATTCTTTTTAATTTCGGTTTTTTTAATTTCTTCTTTATTTATTATAATGGGTTTGCGAAGGGGTTTATGAATCATTACTGTATCACCAGTAAAATTTACTACTGTATGACTCTGAAGTAGGTATATTGCATAACCTATAAAAATAATGGAAAATCCAATTATAGAAGTCAAATAAGTATGACTAAAGAAAAATCCATCTAAGAACATTATTGTTACTCCGACTAAAATAGAAGGAATTATTATTCCTATTATATCCAGATGAATCAAGTAATCTACAATTATTTTCTCACCCTTTATCTCTTGCAAATCCATATCTCACCTGCCAGTAATTATTGATTATTACAGATATTGGGGTTTTATAAAAATATATCTCAAGTAAATGCGAACGAAGTGAGCATTTTCTTGTCTTATTCACTACATCCACTATCCCTTTTTTCATCTACATCCAGTTTATGCTCATTCTTATTTGCTTGCGCCAGTATATCAGCAATTTGACGGGCGTTCTTTGTGTGTATCCTGATTCTGTTGAAAAAAGGATATGGCCTAAACTTGATTTGAATACTGGAAGAGGACTTTGATGCAATATATGAATAATATCCAGTACTAAATAAAGATATGATTAAACAGAAAAAAAGAATAGAAAGTATAATAACATTTTTTTAGTGGCATTCCAATAAGCTGAAAAATGAAAGGCAGCGAGAAAAAAATAAATAATAATGGTATTGCTATTATGAACACAAATTTATAGTTTAATCTATATATTTCGTTATCTTTTACTTGTATTGAATGAATAGATTCTAATGAGTATGTTGTTGAGCCCGTAATCCGATGAAATAAGGTGTCTACTTTGATGCAATTAGTACTGATTTCAACAGTTGAGTGGCTTTGAATAAAACGTAATATTGCAATTATAAAATATAATAATAATAATAATATATATATTAATTCAGGTTTCAATTCATAATATAAAGGAGAATCATATGAATAAGTTATTAAACTTATTATCATGTAGATAAAAATGAAAAATACGAGAGCTACATTAAAAATTTTAACGATGAGTGCTTCTTTAGTCAGTCCTTCAAGAGGGGTTTTTTCTAATTGAATTGGTATGGTACTGGGTATGGCATTTTTTTCATTTGATAAATATTTAGCATTGTTTTGAAATATTGTTGAATTGCTGTTTTTTATATAAGGACACCAGCCCATGGTCTTTTTTATAATATATATTGATAACAATATATGCTCAATAAAATACGATTGGTGTGAGTATTTTCTTATCATTCCCACTAAATTCATCATAATATCAACCCTCTTAGCTTATTAAACAGCTCATCTGCCAGCTTTGTAGGATCATCTGTCTTTTCAAGTTTGATATTCATCTCATCTGCAAGGTCCCACAACAGTTCTATACACTGAGTATATCTGGTGCATGAACTGCAATCTCCCTCATGCTCGTACCATACCTGCATACCGTGCTTTGCGGAAATAAAGATAACAGTCCTGACATTGAAGGGTACTGAGCGGCCTAATAGGATGCCGTATTCAGTATTAAGGTTCTCTACTTCTATCTGGTTAGCCTGTGCCATTTCCAGCAGTGTTTCTTCAATGCGCTTATCCATAGTAATGAGCGCTCTGGATACTGCCTGTCTGGATATATTGAAGGAGTGCGCAATGTTAATGTTAGGTAGGCCGCTACGCCGCAACCGCCAGAATTCGAATTGCTTTTCCTGGATGGGGATGAACATATGTCAATATATGTATGTTTACTATAAGTATATTGCTGTAAGGAGAGACCGTTACAATTCGTGTTGGTGAATCGTATGAAACCACAGATAAACACAGATGAACACAGATTTTCAGGTAGCGTATCCGTGTTTATCTGCGTTCATCTGCGGTTTTTTTAATAGTACCAACATGTAATGTAACGGTCTCTGTAAGGACAGTATTTCTGAAAAATTTTCGTTTACCAAAACGCCTAAATAGTTTAAACACAATTAGCATAATCGTGTTTAAACAATTTATAGACCGGGAAAAAGAACTTAATTATCTTAATTCTGCACATGAATCAGATAGAAGTGAATTCATTGTAATATACGGAAGAAGGAGAATTGGAAAAACCGAACTTTTGAAACAATTTGCAAAGAACAAGAATGCTATATATTTCCTTGCTGATGAAAGGGGAGACCTTGAGAATCTTTCAGAATTTAAAACACTTGTAGCTGACGGATTGGATAATGATCTTATAAGATCTTCCGATCTGGATTGGATCAATTTATTAAAAGAGATTTCAAAAACAGAAAAAAGATTGATCATAATAATCGACGAATATCCATATCTGATAAACAGTAATAAAGCCATACCTTCAATATTCCAAAAAGCCTGGGACCTTTATCTTAATGATTCAAATATTGTAATGATCCTGTGTGGTTCTTCAATAAGCATGATGGAGCAACATGTACTTGGAAGTAAAAGCCCGCTTTATGGGAGATGGACAGGGCAAATACAGGTCAAACCATTCGAATTCAGGCACATGTCATTGTTTTTTCCTACCTTTCGGATAGAGGACCTGATAAAGATATATGCAATAACTGATGGAATACCCTATTACTTAAAGGAAGCACAATATAGGATTAACAAGATCAGTGAAATTGAATCACTCTATTCTACACAAAGCCTGCTTCTTGAGGAAGCAGAAATACTGTTAAAATATGAATTTAGAGAACCTGCAAAATATTTCGCTATACTAAAAGCTATAGCTTTTGGAAAGACAAAATTCGGAGATATTGTTAACTACACAGGACTAAGTACATCTATAGTATCACAATATTTATCAAATCTTACAATATTAAATATAGTAAAAGCTGATTATCCGGTTACTGATAATATCCAGCGATCAAGAAATGCCAGATATTATATCACTGATAATTATTTTACCTTCTGGTTCAGGTTCATCTTTCCAAATAAAAGCCTGATAAATAATGATCAGAAAATCAGGAATTTTTCTGTGGAATTTAACCGTTATATAGGTCGTGTTTTTGAGAAAATATCAGCAGAATTTATCTGGAAAAAAAGACCTGTAGATCTTACACGGATCGGCCGCTGGTGGCACAAAGGTATCGAAATTGATCTAATTGCCCTAAATGATGATTCTAACGAGATATTATTTATTGAATGCAAATGGAAAACTGTTTCCTTGAAAGAATCATTAAATATCCTTAAAAAATTAAAAGAAAAATCAGAGTATGTTAAATGGAATAAAGATAAAAGAATAGAATACTTCGGACTAATTGTAAAAAAGACTGAAACTAAAAAGAAATTGAGTGAAATGGGATTTACAATTTTTGATATGGATGATCTTTTAAAACCACCAAATTAGCATTTTAACTTAAGCAGTTATCTGTTTTTTTTCAGATAGCCTGAATGAATATCAAGAACAAAATCTCCCCTTCGGTCGGATTTTCTTGACTGAGGCTCTCAGAAGAGCCGAAGATTAAAAGATTCGTAGAATCTTTGCTTGAGGCTCTTAAAAGAGCCGAAGATTAGAAAATGTGAACGAAGTGACATTTTCGATACATCAAGTTATACTTAATATACTACAAAAAACCTGTGAGAATAGGGATTTCCTACCTCACATCCATCATCACTCAATCGGATGCTAGTGATGATTTTGTTCTCATTGAGTAAATTAGCTGATTATATTGCCTTCTCCATCTTCCATTGATATGCCATCTTCACTCATTGTCATTTTATTAATAACATTACCTGATGAATCATAGGTTATAGTAATTGTAACACCATCTTCATTCACGGTCATTTCCTTAACAAGATTACCTGATGAATCATAGGTTATAATAATTGTATCATCACCTTCATTCACGGTCATTTCCTTAATAAGATTATCTGATGAATCATAGGTTTTTGTAATAACAATACTATCATCCTTTGAATACAACATTACCATTCTGAAATTTTCCTCATCTTCAAAAGTAGTTTTCATTTCCATTTTGCACATTTCGATGCCATCTATGACTTCCTTACCTACTACTTCCCAGGTCATACCACCTGTGGAACCATCCGACATCTTAATTGAAGAGCCTACAGCACACCATTCGTTTTCTGAACCTTCCGGAACGGAATATTCAATTTCTCCTTCACCAGTTTTAATCGTACCTTCAGTCTTATCAAAACCTATACATCCCAATGACGTTATTGCTAGTATTACCAATAAGACGATCCATATTTTTGACATATTTATTTTTCCTCCGAATAAATAAACGCGGTTATTATATATAAATGTGATTATTTAATTAGTCTATTTTTTCCAAAAAAGCGATCAAACAAAATCCTCACTAACACTCGGATTTTCTTGACTGAGGCTCTCAAAAGAGCCGAAGATTAAAAGATTCGTAGAATCTTTGCTTGAGGCTCTCAAAAGAGCCGAAGATTAAAAGATTCGTAGAATCTTTGCTTGAGGCTCTCAAAAGAGCCGAAGATTAAAAGATTCGTAGAATCTTTGCTCGTGGCTCTTAAAAGAGCCGAAGATTAGAAAATGTGAACGGAATGAGCATTTTCGATATATCAATTTATACTTGATAAATTATATAAAAGGAGATGATGGGCATTTTATAAGGGAGGAGGTATTTTTGGAGGATTTATATGGTGGGGGGAAAGGATATAAAATTAATGCCCATCTTAATAATATCTTATACTCGCTTATACTATATATAGTTACCTCATAATTGTAATGATGATGATGAAGTGATTAAATTAGAATTAAATCTTGCGTTTCTATTTTGATGGTCTCATAAGGTACTGGTGAATTATAAGGTGGGTAGCTGAAAAAAAATTAAATCTGCGGTTTTTATGATCAACCGCAGATACATTCAATTTCAAGATTTTCTCTTATAACCTATATAGATAGCTCCGACGATCAGTATCACAATTAGCAGACCCAGAATATCAGACCCCGAGTATGAGAATGATCCCGTATCTTCGCTCTCGGGCTCAATTTCATCCTGCATCTCATATCCTTCTACATAATCGCTTTCTTTTTCGCTTTCTCCTTCGCCGCCAGCCGCTGCTTCAGGCGCCTGGTCAACATTTGTACCGAATCCGGATTTGGCATCTATAGTCTCATTACCGCTGCCTGACTGCTTATCCTGATACCGTCTCCAATTACTTTTCTTTTTCTCTGTAACAGTGGTATCTGCCGGAACATCTTGGTTGTTAACCTCGTCCATTGTCTTGCAGTACTTATCAGCGGTCTCTTCACTTATACCTAGAACAGACATCAGTCCCTGAATATGCTTATCCAGTGTAGGGTTACCGCATGTATGGTGACAACATGCAGCACCGTTCTCTGCCACAGATTCGGCATATTCTCGAACAAGTGTATTGATCGTCTCCTCATCAGCATCCCAGTACGGATCCCCGTTAGCATCCTTTTTTCTATTAACTTCAAGCATCCTGGCTATCATGGACTGATATGCATACGGTTCGCTTTTAAAGAACTTATCAAGATCAAGGTTATACTTATCATTGACATAGACATCGAATATCCTGTCCCAGTCTCCGTCCGTAACCATATCAGGCGTCACTACGTTCCAGCCCCACATATATTCAACGAACTTCATGAACTCTCTTGCACCGCCGTAGCCGTGTTCCCTCATTCCCTTGATCCATTTTGTGTTCCAGTATCTTGAACGTAGTTCTTTTCTAAAAGACTCTTCCAGTGTTGTTACCATTGGGTTATCTATATTCTTCAGGTCTGTTACGAACAGATCAGGTGTTTCACCTCTTAATGATCTCACAGCAAGTGCAAGTCCGCCGAGATACTGGTAATAATCATCGTTATCAATAAGTCCGTAAAGATTAGAACTATCGCTATGTACTGCAGCATCAACAGTTCCAAGGTTCAGCTTGAACACATCCTCAAAACTATCACCCAAGATGTCCTGTCCATAGATATTGGACATACGCGACATAAATAGATCTGCCAGTTCTGATTCATTATCCCATGATTCACTTGCAGTGACCGCACCTGTAAGTCCAGTACCGTAAGCCCCTGGTGCTTCACTGAATATACGTGAGCGTGACAGGTCATATGCTGTAGCATTATCATATCCTGTAGCATTAAGAGCACCATATATCCTCAGTGAGTTGTATCTGACATAGTTGGTCTCATTACTCTCATTGAGATCGGCAACCATACGAATGGCTTGATCCATTAACTCAAGCTGATACGGGAAAGTATCACGATAAAGTCCTGAAGGTATAAGAAGCACATCGATCCTGGGATGTGTCATATTCTCAAGAGTTATAACCTCAAAACCTGTGATCCGGCCATAACTCCTGAGAGGCTTTACTCCAATAAGTGAATATATCTGGGCCTCCATGATGCCTCTATGTCGCATGGTCTCTACAGACCACAATATGAATCCTACTTTATTAGGATAAGCACCGTCGTGACTGTCTTGATACTGCTTCAATAGCTGGTCGGTCAGGTTCGCTCCCATTACTTCAGTCTCTGCATCAGGTATCTTTCTCTGGTCGAAACTGTAGAAATTCCTACCTGTCGGCAGAGCTTCAGGATTGCGTATCGGGTCATTACCTGGTCCTGGCTCTATATATTCTGCATCGAGTGCACGCAGTGTCTGGTCGATCTCACGGTCGGTCTGGCTAAGAAAAGCAGAATAGTTCAATGCCTGGTCAAGATCAGCAGTAATGGCCGGGTCAGGATTGCTCAGATTAAGGATATCAATCTGGACTGTTATGATATCAGTTCCGTTTAACAGCGTTTCGTTTAAGAGATCTATTGCATATTTATCAGCCATATCTATTATATCATGGAGATCTCCGGAATCAGACGGAATTACATTTGCTATATGATCTATGAAATCCTGACGCAGCATTGACTTGACCATGCATACCAGTTTTTCATCCTCTGGCGCCACTCCGAATATATGAAGTCCAAGAGGCATAAGTGTGGACTTAAGTTCATGTAGATAGTCATGGACACCTGTCTCAAGGAAATTATCGAATTGTGTCTGATTCATATTCCTCATCTGCCCGGCTGTCACATTGAGATCATCTTCCAGACCAAGCGATTCATATAGCTCGATCGTGCTATTGCGGTACGATGCCTTGAGTGCAGGATCAATTGCATCCTCATATGCAGCTATCTTATCATCAAGTTCGAGCAGTTCGTCATACAGTCCTGCTGCAACTATCGCTGGTGTAAGGTGGTCGATTATAACAGCATTACCTCTGCGTTTAGCCTGTGTACCCTCTCCAACATTATCCATGATATATGGGTATATGACAGGTGTATCATCTACCATGATGGATGGATAATCATACCTCCATAGTCCGACCTCATTTCCAGGTAGCCATTCCTGTGTACCATGTGTTCCGAAGTGGATCATGGCATCAGCATCAAACATATTATTGATCCAGAAGTATGCAGCCAGATATTGATGTGTAGGCGGTAGTGTCTTATCATGAAATATAAGCGATTCATCAGACAGGCCGCTTCTTGTAGGCTGAGGTACAAATACAATATTTCCAAACTCTACTGCCGGTATCACAAATGATCCTTCATATACCATGATATCACCAGGTGGTTTGCCCCACCTGGCTTCAACATCGAAACGTACGGTTTCAGGGAGATTATTGTACCACGAGAGGTATTGGTCGGCAGGTATAAGTGTAGCTTTACCGGATTCTACCATCTCTTGTAGTGCACCCAGAGCCCATGAGCCAACATTCCTGCTTTCCATGAACAGGTCAATAAACTCACTGCCATTGGGAATTTGGCTATTTCCTGTAGTATAACCCTCTGCCTGCATCTGCTCAAGCAACAGCGTGAAACTTGGGGCTATATCAAGATAACTTGCCCCTATATTATTCTTACCGCCCTCATGATTGTAATAGATGATAGCGATCTTCTTATCAATATTATTTGTCCTGCCCAGGTTCGCCCACTCGATAGTACGATCACAGAGCCACTCTATCTGAGGCATATGCGGTTGATTAATATACAGCTCTGTATCAGGATCCACCATAACCCTTCCACCGATCCAGATGTATTCTATACAGCCGTCGATCTCGGGTTGTGTGACCTGGAAAGCAATAGACATCGGATCAAGACCACGTGTACTGTTATTAAACTCAGCAGGGCTACTGTAGTAGTCTATCACAGCCTTAATAACCGATACATTGTACTTCTTAAGATATTCCACTCCCTTCTCCTGATCAAAATAATTAAGATAGAATCCTTTTATAGAGATAATACTATCAACCAGCACGATGTTGTTTTGAATAAAGATCTCTTCATCAGCATCACAGACATTGTATGTAGTATAGATCACATTGCACCCTCTTGATTCAAGTTCACTGATCACTTCATCTTCGACTGCATACCCGGAACTTTCTTTAGCAAGTTTGTTACCTATGATACCTATTGTGGGTGCATCCGTAACATAGCCATGATCTTCATTATCTTCATACCATGCAAGATATTCAGTGATATTTTGGAAGATCCTCGGAAATGCATCCGGGTGATATATACCGTGATCAGGAATTGACGGTGGTGCAGCAGGAGCATACTCGATATAAACATCTTCAAGAGTTGCTCCTATACAGCGGATCCAGTTCTCCATGTTCTTATAACCGCCGTTATAGTGGTAATCCTTCATTACACTATATGGCGGATTTTCCATATCTATGGTACCGATCCCGTATACATCATTCATTCCAAAAAGCCCTATCCGGGCCCCATTATTCTTTGCAGCAATAAGTGCATCCTTCATAAAGGGAAGTTCATTTGCACCGATCATATACATCATTATAACGTCCTGGTCCAAAACATCACCATGATCAGCGAAATCGGCACCGCTCATCACTATAACATTAAAACGATCTGTGATCATACTTCGCTCGGTAATAACTTTATTAAGATGGTAACGGTTAGGGTCATTATTAATTATATAAGTAATATTCACCTTCGGATGTAGTACTACTGGTTCAGTGAGATCATCTTGGGCCCATTTGCCAAAGAAATTCTTCATTATCGAGATCACGACGTTTTTTATATTCTCCTCGCCGCCCTGGATCCAGTATCTTTCAATGTCAGTGTAGTTGGCTGATCTCAGATCAACATTCGGTATGCTGGCGTTGAACGCAGAAAGGTTGTATCCGATAACCACGCTTCCGTTATTAGGCAGCCCATTATATATATGCGAACATCCGGTGTTTTGCCTGGCAGCGATTATACTCGCATTCCATTTGGCCATTATCGCCTCATTTTGAGATTCAATAAAAATCGTCGAGTAGTTCGAAAAATTGATATTCTGAGGTACAGTATCATTCCTGGTAAAAATAGTTATATTCACTTCATCTGAAATATCCGGATTTGCCGCCGCCTTTTTCAGTGCGGCTTCGTTTGTATCCGTACCAAGAATAAATAACATTTCGTTATTATTCCATGCCGTTGTGTTTTCAGATGCGACAGCCGGTAAAAATAATATGGCTGATGCTACTGTTATCAGTACTGCTATTGCTAATTTATTTTTATTAAGAATCTTATTTTTCATTTGTTTTCCACCCGCATTTATCCTTTTTTTTATTCTGTAGAATTTGTCGGGACATAGATCACCTGTCCATCCGGAAGTTTATATGCAGTACCAAGCTCCTCTCCTGCTCCTCCTGCAATGTTTTTGGTCATGTTCATGACCTCGATGGTCTGTCCGTCCTTTATAATGATCTTCATCCCCGCCTCTCCCGGATTCTGGACCACTGTCATGCTTGAATTGGGATCAAGCAGATCAGGCATATGATATGACATTACCAGTGCGATCAATAGCGCGATTGCAAATACCATGGCAACATCGAATAGGTTAGCAACACCGCTTAATGGATTAGACTCCTGATCTATATCCAGAATTCCTTTTCTACGGGTTTTCCTCCGGCTCATACTTTTTTACCTCCCTCGATGCTCTCAAGGATATATTCAATATCTTCAAGGTCATACTGGTACCACCTACGCCTTACCATTGTCAGTATAAAACCAATACTTCCTACAAACAATCCCAGCACAGTGGTAGCAAACGCGATTATAAGGTTATCTGCTAACTGGGCTACATTACCCTGCGATAGTCCGATCAATGCCGGTCCCATAGGGATCAGGGTCCCCATCAGACCTACCATCGGAGCAACAGTCGCCATGATCCTGGTCTTTTCCAACCGAGCCGCCATTTTGATCTCATATTCTCCAAATAGACGCTCTAACGGTGCAAAATTATTATTTTCGACATACTTTGCTGCATCTAATGCGAAGGATGAAATCATATAGTTCTGTTTGATACTGCACAACAGATCCGAAGCATTCTTGAGTGATCCGTTATTCATCATCTCCCTGATCTTTAAACATATCTGATCAAGACTGCTGATGTCTCGGTGTCTTTTTGAATACTCTGAAATAAATTCACCGACAGATGCCAGCGCCCAGATTACAAAGAATAACAATAAAAGAACAACAGGATACAGGAGTGAAGCTGAAATTGTGTATAGAATAGAAAAGATCGCAGATGATGGATCCATTTATTGCTCCACTCCACGATGTATAATAAATCCTGATGCTATGAATATAAAAAAGATAATAAATGATATTAATGTTGCTCCGATATCTACAGAAAAAGATGGTGGTGCTATCGTTTTTGTTTGAATATATGCTGGTATTAACACTGCCCCCAGCACATAGAAAATCCCTATGAACATCATCAGGTCTCCCAGGGTTTGAGGTGTTTTGCCAAGACTCCTGAATATAAATGAGGAAGAAAGTGAAGATAAGAAAAATATTGATCCCACAATAATACCGATTATAAAGCCGCTCCATTCAAGAGTGGATGCAAGCATGGTGCAGGAAATAAAAAGAGCACTCAAACAGATAGGACAGGGTAAGGATAAAAAGATGAATGTGCGCCTGCTGACATCACACCCACAGTTCCACTGCTTCTGGGTGTATATCCCTGCAATGATCATCAGTAGAGCCAGCAGAATATGAAATGAGATTCCAATACCTGATATATTTCCCAGCGAATCCACGGATAAATAACCAATAAGAAAACCCATGATCACGCATATAACCATATATACAGCACAGACCATGATGATCTCATGTTTTCTAAGATTTGCAAAGCCGCACCCTAAACCTGTTTTAATCCCAAATACCAGGATGCTTAACACTATAGCTACTATTGCTATGTTTGTAATATTCATCATTTTTCACTGTTATATTTATTTTGTTCATGGATTTGAATGGCAGTATCACGTGTTTAAACAACTATATAAACCTTTGCTTTTGGGTAATATGTATTACCTAAATAAGTAATATAACTGTCTAGAAAAACTGATAAGTCTTCTGGTTTCGTATAGTGACTTTTTAATTTATTTATAGAAAATAAGGCACTGTCCTAAAAACCAGTTATTTCAATAGAGGATTATTTAAATCGATAATTACATAGACACAGATACATTCAACTCCTGCGGAGTTGAATGCCTGCAACGCCTGAAGAGCGTGCATGTTACACGGATTTAAGATTGTTGTAGTCGATATCATAAGATTTTATTGAGTTTGTGATAGAAGGTATTTGATCAAAATCAAATCTGTGTAAATCCGTGTAAATCCGTGTCTGAAAAATAACTGGGAAATGGTACAGTGCCGAAAATAACCCGGATTAATACAGTACTTCTTTATATATTCAAGTATAAAATAATACAAGAACAACATAAATACTATCACTTCTAATAATAGGTAAATTGCTCTTTAGTCGTGACATCTATATAATATAACATAACCAGGGGATTCAGCCATTACTATTGAAGTTTCACTTGTATTACCAGCTTATAACGAAGCCGATCGTATTAGGGAGACTGTTATCACTACAGCCAAAACATTATCCGATATAACCGATTCCTATGAGATCATCATTGCCGAAGATGGCAGTACTGATGGGACTGACCGTATTGCATCTCAATTAGCTAAAGAACTGGATTATGTAATACACCTGCATAGTGATCTCAGGCAGGGGAGGGGGACTGCACTTAATCGTGCTTTTAAAGCATCCAATGGCGGAATATTGTGCTACATTGATGTAGATCTGGCCACAGATATGTCTCATTTACGTGAGCTTATCGAAGCTATCAGGACAGAAGGCTATGATTTTTCCACTGGCTCAAGAATGATGCCTTCCAGTGATGTTAAGCGGTCTGCAAAGCGTAGTTTTGCATCAAAAGGATTTAATTTTTTCACACGCACCTTACTAAATTCCGGATTATATGACCATCAATGCGGGTTTAAGGCTTTTAAACGCGAATCTCTAATGTCCTTCATTGATTCAGTAGAAGATAAACACTGGTTCTGGGACACTGAAGTACTGATAAGGGCCCAGCATACTGGCTATAAAGTGAAGGAATTCCCTGTTAAGTGGAGACATGGTGGGGTTACCAAAGTAGACCTGGTCAAGGATGTGTTCGGAATGGGAAGCCAGATAATCAGATTGTGGTGGCAATTGAAGGGATCTCATATCGGTGGAAATCGTAAGATCATTCTTGCATTAATTTTATCAATGATACTGCTGGTCCTGATATTCATAATAGTGGGTATAGAAGATGTCTGGAATGCAATTGTATCAGCCTCCCCTCTTATAATAGGAATAGCAGTATTGATCTACCTATTATCGTGGCCCATAAGGGGGCTGCGATATAAACATATACTAAGCCAGCTGGGTTATGATGAAAGCTTGAACTTTATCACAGGATCAATATTTATCAGTCAGTCAGCTAACGTAATCCTTCCAGCCCGTATAGGTGATATCACCAGACCATATATCCTTAAGAAGAAAAAACAAATTCCTCTGACCACTGGCATGTCCTCTGTAGCTATTGAGAGGGTATTTGATATTATCGCTATTACAGTTATTGGAATACTGTCTGTATTAATAGTGATGGGAGAAAAGTCAGTAGCGAACTGGATGATGCCGGTTATGGTTTCTTCTGTTATTGCAATATTATTTTTCTTTTTGGCTGTTTTCTTTCTTTCATCCAAAACAAAAGATGGAATATCACCAATCGAGCGTATTATCAAGCGATTCTTAAAATCAGGTGATCGTACTGACAAAATAGTAAAAATTGCTGAAAAATTTATTGAAGAGATATATATTATATCAACAAATCCAAAGAGTTTTACCGTAGTTTTCTTTTCATCACTATTGATCTGGACTGTGGATATTGCCACCTGTTATCTGGTACTTATGGCATTTCCATTAGTTCAAAATAGCGTATCTCATACAACTCTGATAGCAGTAGTATTCCTGGCCGTGGCAGTAGGTAATCTCGTAAAGATGATTCCCACAACTCCGGGTGGTATCGGTACATATGAAAGTGCCCTTACAGTAGTATTAAGTATTGCCGGCATCCCGGTATATATAAGTGCTGCTGTTGCTGTGATAGATCATTTTATTAAGAATTCCATTACATTAGTATTTGGTGCATTATATCTTATTTCCTTCAATATGAACTGGCAAGAAGTGTTAAAAATAAAAGATGAGTAAATTGTATGGAATGGTTTGAAGTATTAAAATGGTGGTTGGTCCTTGAAATTATAGGATTTACAGCAATTCCACTGACTGCCTGGATATTCAGGGATATGACTGGTAAAGGTTTGTCTCTTTCAAAGATACTTGGTCTTATGCTCATAACCTACTTTTCGTGGGTGCTGACACACCTGGGTTGTAGCTATGGCAGTACAATTGTTGGAATTTCATTATTATTGGTGATCGCTGCATCATTAATAGTATTATTACGATACGGGTACTCCTTTGATAAGAAAGAATTCATCATCACTGAGATGCTATTCACAGCGGCTTTCCTGTGCTTTGTTGTTTTTCGGGCTTATCGTCCTGAGATTTACTGGACCGGCGGTGAAAAGTTAATGGATATAAGTTTTATTAACATAATACTACGCAGCACCAGCTTTTCACCTATGGATCCCTGGCTTTCGGGTGAACCGATGCAGTACTATTATTTTGGATATTTGGTAGTTGCTAATCTTATTAAGCTCTCTTTTGTACCTTCCACGATCGGTTTTAACCTGGGAGTAGCTTCCATGTTCGCTCTATCCGCAACAGCAGCTTATGGAATTGGCAGGGATCTGACCCATAGCAAGGTCTTTGGGATACTTATTATGGCATTTGTAGTGATACTGGGCAACTTGGCAAGCTTCTTACAACTTATAGTGATACTCATCCCAAAATATTATCACATCTTCAATATACCTGATGTAGACCTCTGGGGACGGTTAAGCACTTACTATTACTGGTCTGCCAGCAGGGTTATCCCGGACACTATTAATGAATTTCCTTATTTTAGTTTTATTCATGGTGACCTTCATGCCCATATGATAGGCATTGCCTTCCAATTACTAATGATTGCATTACTGTTTCACCTGCTTCGCCAGGAAAAGGAATGGCATGTCCCTACACTGGCCATGATCACTCTTTTGTTGGGGTTCATATTCCTTGTGAACTCATGGGATTATCCTACTTATGCCATTTTCTTTATAATTGTTCTGGCAGCATGGAGGATACGAGTTCTTGCAGCAAGTAAAAATATTCATAGCTTTACCGAAAGGGCTTTGAATCTGCCTATAATGGAGCTGCTCAAAATAATAGGTGTAGGTGCCGTTGTGGGAATAGGTAGTATTATGCTGTATTTACCATACCATTTAAAAGGTGGTATGTCCCATCCCCTTTGTCTGGTTACTTACGGCCAGACTCAATTATTATTTTATCTTGGTGTGTTTGGCATAATGCTTATTCTTATTATGTTATTTGTCATTCTTAATGTATGTGATATGTACTATCCGGATATGAAGATCATATTCACAGGACTTGCAATAACAATGGTTGCAGCATACATGACCAATATCCAGATACTTATTATCATTCTGCCGCTTATAATTATGTCGATCTATTGCCTGATAAAAGAAAAAGAACCACAACTTCAGTTCATCTATCTTTTAATCCTGTTCGGAGCTTTACTTTCCTTATTTTGTGAATTATTCTATATTCAGGACGTCTTAGGTATCTCCTCACCACAATGCATCAGGTTAAATACCGTTTTTAAGATCTATATCCAGAACTGGATTGTCTGGGCTCTGGCGGCAGGGGTTTCTTACTTTTATCTATGGCAAAGAATAAATACATCAGATAAACGCCATTTAATGTTTGCAGTGGCATTGGTTTTATTAATTCTGGGTGCAATGTCCTATCCAGTGTTTGCTACATATTCCCATAGTCACCAATTTGATGGGGAACCCACTCTTGATGGTGCAGCTTATCTTCAGCAGGAATGCCCTAATGAATATAATGCAATACAATGGCTTAATAACATAAGTGGTACACCAGTAGTCCTGCAGAGTCCGGGACAATCATATAGACTAAATAACCATATTACTGCTTTTACAGGTCTACCTACTGTAATAGGCTGGGTCGGTCATGAAATGACCTGGAGGAATAGAGACAAGGTAATTGATGAACGGCGATCGGAAGTGCCTAAAGTCTATACCTCTGATGATATTAATATAGTGGACCAGATACTTATAAAATATCAAGTAAAGTATATCTATATAGGTATGGTAGAAGAAGAACAATACCAGGACCATGATACCAGAAAGTTCTTTGAGAATTATCCGAATAGGTTTGAACTGGTATACCACAATCCTACTGTTTCTATTTATAGGGTAATGGAACAGGATGTTTGATATCGAACACCGGGGTTTGATTATAGCAGGAAGTGTGACCTACATCTTCAGTAAAAAGAAATAAATACTTGATATACATTTAGAAATTTATATAACTTATAATCACATAATATAATAAAAATCTCCGGTTTTTAACCATCCAGGGAAGGAGGCAGTATATGTTCAAGGCAATCATTGAATCAGATAAACTAAAAGAAATGATCGAAGCCGTTTCCAGTATCGTTGATGAGGGTAAGCTTAATCTTTCTTCTGATGGGATATCCATAAGGGCAGTTGATCCGGCTAATGTAGCGATGGTATCACTAAATCTCAGTTCAGGCGCATTTGAAGAGTTCAATGCATCCGAAGGTGAACTGGGTGTGGACCTGAAGAGATTAGGTGATATTGTGGATATGGCACAAAAAGCAGAGATGGTGGAACTGGAACTGGATGAAGAACAACATAGACTCATAATCCATATGAGTGGACTCACCTATAAGATCGCACTTCTTGATCCTGCATCAATACGTAAGGAGCCAAAAATACCACAATTAGAGCTTCCTGCAACAATTGTACTATCAGGTAATGACCTGAAACGAGCTGTTAAAGCTGCCGAGAAAATATCAGACCATATGTGTATGGGAGTAGAAGGTGAGACATTCTACCTTGAAGCAGAGAGTGATTCGGATAGAATGCGTCTTGATATTGTAAAAGATCAATTGGTCAGTATCGAACCCGGAGATGCACGTTCATTATTTTCACTTGATTACCTGTCAGATATGATCAAAGCTGCTGGTAAAGCCAATGAAGTGACTGTAGAACTGGGAAAAGATTTTCCAACCAAGATCAACTTCCAAATAGCTAACGGAAGTGGTGATGTGAATTATCTCTTAGCACCAAGGATCGAGTCAGATTAATCTATAATGGAAATAGATAAATTTTCAAATTATCCATTCTTAACCCGGACAGTCCGGTATGTTGCAGATATGGGGACTCCGGTTGATCATATACTTACATCAAGAAGTTTTGATATTACCAGATATCGTGCAAGATCAAGGGTCTTACAGGCTATTCATGGAGATATACAACATGATGATACAGTAAATTTCACAGTTGAACTGCTCTCATATGCGGTTGCCCGTATTATGGTCTCGTGTCTGGATGATGCCTTTCTTACCAGGCGGTATTCTCTTGCAGAAGCTAAGTATGCATATCATATGATGAAACAAGAGAATAATGAAGTACTCCAGGAGATCGGAGAGGATTTACATATTGTAGCGAGTGTTACCGAATCCGGATTATTTTATCTGCATTTTACTGATTATATAAGGGGAGCTGTGAGGTTACGCTCAATTCAGTGGAAACTGGTAAACCGCATTTTGAATTCAGGGTATGTCAGTATTACTAAAGAAGAATATGCCAGACTACTCCAGGAAGCTGTACGATCACGAATAATAGATGCTTTACCTCTAAATGTGCCGGATGAATTCTGTAGGGCTTTGGAAAAGTATCTACTTGAAATAAAATCAACAGTGGATATTTCCAGGACTGAATTTGATGAAGCAGGATTCGGAAATGTCGAACCTGATCACTTTCCGCCCTGTATTGTACATCTGCTATCCAATGCCCAGGGCGGAATTAACCTTGCTCATTCAGCGAGATTTGCTCTGACATCGTTTCTTTTGAATATTGGCATGTCAGTGGACCAGATAGTTAGTTTATTCAATGTATCACCTGATTTTAATGAAGAGAAGACACGGTATCAAGTAGAACATATTTCCGGGTCAACAGGTACCGCCTATAAACCTCCCTCATGTACTACACTGATAACTTATGGTAATTGTTATGGTAAAGATAAACTTTGTGAGACTATCCGTCATCCACTTACGTATTATAAACGAAAAAAGATGACAGGATCGCCAAAATAGTATCCATTTCTAATGATAGTTGGTTAATTGTTAGACAACCTATATACTATTAAAAACTGCACCGTTTGCCATCAGAACAGTTTTTTGTGAAGATGAAGGAGCAATATTCATAGGGGTTTGAATATGAACAACAGGCTGCATACCTAAAGCGACAGAGAATTCTTCCAGTAAAAAAAATTCATTCGGAGGATGGGAATGTCCAAAGACTGATTCTGTCAATTTACGCTGTCTGTCAATCTCGGACTGGGTGGCTCCTTTATTATAGTTAGGAAATCCGATTATGATAGTTCCATTGGGTTTGAGGTTCTTTTTAATAAAAATATTAAGATCCTGGAAAAATATTCTTTTATTTTCCGAAGCCTGTGCATTATTACACAGTGCGATCTCATGGGCCGAGCTTACCATTAACAGACAGTCAGGGGTATATGGCATTTGGGCATCAAGTGCTTCTTTTATTGACATCCTTAAAGGTATATATTCCACTGTTGATAACTGGGGAACATCATAGATGGTGGTAGATGGTTCAATATTAATTACCACTACCTTTTTCTCCAGATCATCAATGATCCTGGCACCCATACCCGGACCGCCTCCGATATCAATTATGATATCTCCATCACAGACATGGTCTTGCAATAGAGTTTTAATCAGCTCATGCATAGTTGAGATCTTGCTGGCAAAGGATTTTATATAATCTATACCGTCAAATTTTGAAATTTTATTCATATATAACCTCCTTTAGCATACTTCTTCCGTTCGATTTATTATATATTCATCGATTTAAATATACTAAACCATATCTGTTTTTTGTACCTTTCTGTGACAGTCATATAGAGTTCCGAATTACACTTGCAGAGTATTATAAATTAAACAGTTCAATGGCACTGTCCTAAAAACCAGTTATTTCAATAGAGGATTATTTAAATCGATAATTACATAGACACGGATACATTCAACTCCTGCGGAGTTGAATGCCTGCTACGCCTGAAGAGCATGCAGATTACACGGATTTAAGGTTGTTGTGGTCGATATCATAAGATTCCATTAAGTTTGTAATAGAAAGTATTTGATCAAAATCAAATCCGTGTAAATCCGTGTAAATCTGTGTCTGAAAAATAACTGGAAAATGGAACAGTGCCCAGTTCAATATTTAATTACCTGTATTTATCAAGATACATATCTGCAGAATCGCGATAGACATCACTACTATCAGGACTGTAATTATGGGAGGCGTCTTTTAAAAATTGAATAGCTGATCTATTTGTTGGATCGATTCTTAAAAGAGAGGCCGCTGAATGCAAACGCACCCAAAAATCTGGAACGTTTGATTTAGTAGATATTTGAGTCACAGATTAAGATTGAAATATAATAAATATAGTAAATATTAAAGGTATCTAAAGTCATATAGAAGGGGGGTCAAAATTGGTGGGAAAAAGGGGTCAATTTTCAACGGGAATCTTCATCATTATTTTCCCGATTCAGGAGGATTTCAGCCTCATTCTTTTTAAAAGCTACCATTGAATTAGTGGTTCCCAGATCAATTCCTATTGCGTATCCCATTATTCTATATCTCCATTATTTTTTACAACAACAACATTCGATTTTCTGAGTATTTCTCCTCGCCAGGCATAACCACGATTTATATATTCTATGATTGTACCGTCCTCGATACCTTCCTTTTCTTCAGTATCAATGATAGTATCAACATTAGGAATAGCCCTGCCATCAGGCGATTCTATTTTAAAGAAAAAAGACCGGATCCAGGACCTAATTCTTGAAGCCGTCTATAAAACCCATGAAGATATTCTCATTGCTGCCGAAGATTCTTCACTCAATGGAATGGGGACTACATTAGTACTGGCTTTTTGTATAGATAATAAGATCTATATTACTCATGTTGGTGATAGTCGGGCATATTTGGTCAGGCAAAATAAACTCGAACTGGTGACTGAAGACCATTCTGTCGTGTTCCGGTTGCTTAAAAACGGAGAGTTAACACAAGAAGAAGCGCAACATCACCCTCTTAAACATATGATCACTCAATCACTGGGAAATAAATCCCATATATTTCCTGATATAAACTGTTTTA
>Ga0255426_10010_pt2 | contig 32781 bp, 30 predicted proteins | sample ANMaggSeSYBR02J9_FD_182666 | JGI IMG/M metagenome (GOLD analysis project Ga0255426, IMG submission 182666) | Sediment cell enrichment communities from methane seep in Santa Monica Basin, California, United Staets - ANME aggregate JGI... | ecosystem: Environmental > Aquatic > Marine > Cold seeps >...
ATTTTTCCCGGAAGAAATCCATGTTGGGTCTGTTCCCGCAGTTGCATTTCCTAATGTTCCATTATTGCCGTATTTAGATATATCAACAACGCCATCAACTTGATTTCTTATATAATTCTCACCTATCGCTGTTATATTATCAAAATTATATATTAAAACCAAAGAATCATTATACATCGTGTAATTGGTTCCGTTCCAATTGTAGATTATGTCCTCTAAGTTTGCTTCTATGATTGAGACATTCACATCAACATTTGTCTCGGATTGTGATGTTCCGTTTTGGGGCGTTGGTGTAGTGAAATTTATTACTGTCGATGCACAGGTAGGCGCAATCGATGCGGCAAGTATCACTGAAAAAAAAGCGATCAAGATCGCCATGCTGCACCATCTCCCGGGGATGCTTCTGCATGTTTTTATAATGCCTTTGCCACTGTTTGCAGTCTGTTTGTCTGTCGCGGTGCGGATAGGTTGCGCAAGCGTGCATGCGTGAAGAAAAACGCCTGGAATTACATCTATAATTGTTTGATTCTCTCTAATAATACATCCGGATTTCATGGAATAACCCCCGATCACATTTATTGATCCGAAAATAATATGCGATTTCATTAATGATAAATATTTCGCTGTAGAATTAGAGACTTTTTGAAGCAATCAAATTAGAATGTAATCTGGCGTTTCTATCGAGTCTGTGATAGTGTGATTAGATTTTATTGTTAAGGTGGTATCCACTTCAAATTTAAGGGTAATATAAAAAATATTAGACAGGATTGATAGAGTCAGAATGTATTTTTTTTCAGACACGGATACACCCAACTCCTACGGAGTTGAGTGCCTGCTATGCCTGAAGGGCGTGCAGGTTACACGGATTTGAGGTTGTTGTGGTCGATATCATAAGATTCCATTAAGTTTGTGATAGAAAGTATTTGATCAAAATCAAATCCGTGTAAATCCGTGTAAATCTGTGTCTGAAAAATAACTGGAAAATGGTACAATGCCAATTAGATTTTATTTTATTTTATTAATAATAAACATTTTGCTGGTGAAGTAGCTTATATGTAGTCGTAAGCTCCAAGGCTGTTGTAAAAAATACGGTGAAACCGGGCAGATTTATTTATTTGATGTATCTACCGGCCGGGTTTGATCCGAACTTTAATTAAGTGAGTAATCTCATATGATATCGGAAATAATACTTAATAGGTGGCTACTGAATGACAAAAATTGCAATAATTAATCGAGACCTTTACGAGGTGTATGAATAATGTTGAGATACTTTACACTTGAATATTGGCAGGATGAAGGTTGGTATGTTGGTAGGTTAATAGAAGTTCCCGGAGTATTTAGTCAAGGTGAGTCTCTTGAAGAGCTGGAAGAAAATATTAAAGAAGTGTATACACTGATGATGGAAGAAGAAAAAATCTCACCTTACACTGGAATCCAGACGAAAGAGATAGGAGTTGAAGTGTGAAACGCAGGGACTTTATACGAGAATTGGTGACGAGGAGGACATCGTGTATGACAAAAGGAATTACAGAATATCCGTGGACATGAAAGGAATTCTTAATGTTTAAGTGTGTAGGTCACGAAATATAGATATCACATAATTTCTTTATATTAAGCAGTTGTATTCACAGTCACATTCCCAATAACAAATTCCTTATTGGCTTGTATCTCCTGAAAATCTTCCTTCAAGGCTATTATATGGGTCTCGATTGCTTCTTTCACATGTTCCATTGTCTCTTCTACTGTTTCGCCTTGAGAATAACAACCAGGAAGGGCTGGTACCTCTGCCCAAAAGCCTCCTTCTTCATCCTTGTAAACAAGTACTGTATAATCCATAATCTCATCTCCTATTGTATTAATACCTGAAAATCTTCCACAGTCAACCCGGCTTTCTTGATTGCTGCTCGAAGTAAACCAATTGGATTGATGAAGAAAAGGGATCTCTCCCTTTACTCCATTATTTGCCCTGACTCTTCTTCATCCTCTTTCTTTTTACGCATTACAACAAATATAATTGCAATTATACCGGCAATTCCAACGAATAATAAGAGAATAAGCCATCCACTCATTCCACCCTCATCTTCCACATCATCCGAGATCAGGGTATCATCTGTTGATCCTGTTTCCGGTTGACTTCCCACTCCTGTTAATTCTTCGGTTTGGAGTGGTTTTGCTGTTGATTTCGGAGTAGATATTTCGGTTGGGGTAGATTTTGTGAATATGTTGCTGCTGATAGTGCTTCCGCCACTTCTCCTACTGCTGCCACTGTCGCCCGGAGCTGTTATGCCAGTCAATATAAAGCTACTAAAGTGACCCGGTTCAATTTCAACCCAGTCCATAGCAGCGAATTTACCACTATCAATAGAGGTACATTTCACCCATGTTTTAGCGCTTTTATTATAATGGTATATAAATACATCATCATAGGTTAGTGAAGAAGCATCATAGTATATCCTAAGAGTGGCATTTTGAACTGCAGCGTCTGATACATTATGCTGTATATACAGGAAGTTACTGATCATCTGCGAGTTTGCTATTTCACCAGTGCCTTTTCCATCAGGATTAATACCTGTTTCAGTGATGTTTAATAAAGCATTTTGCGTAAAATTCACAGTAAGATAGCATTTTAACATATCACTGGCGTCCATACTCTGTAACTGGCTCTTATTAAACCTCTTATTATCTGTCTGTTTAATGACCAGGTCCTCCAGAAGCGTGTCAGCATAGAAACCGGTAAATGTAATACCATATATTACCACTTTTGTATTCGCATTTTTCAATATCATTGTACTGCCATTACCATCTGCTATTACTTTGGCATCCGTAAATAATATATTATGATCCGAATCAATGGTAACACCATTTATTGTGCTGCCATTTGTAGTGATATTACTTATTACCGAATTAGTGACTGCCGAATTGACCAAGTGTGAATCTGTTACTGTAGAACTATCTACAGTTGAATTATCCACAATAGAAGGATCAATGACTGAATCTCCTGAAATACATGTACGTTCACCTTTGACTATACTGTCCTGGATAAAACTATTACCCTCAACAGTCGCATTTTTTTCAACAGTTGAGTTCTTCAAAGTCGAATTATCAATAACTGCACCGGATTGTACAATTGCATTTTCCAGTACAGATCGATTTACATTAGTACCATTTCCTTTATCGATTTTATGATTTCCTCCGACTATTGTATTGCCTGTTTGATTTCGTATAACACTCAATGTCAGTACGAAATCGGATTTGGCAGTTCCATTTTTAACTCTGATTATAACAGGATAGATACCAGGTTCGGAACTGTTCACTGTTACATTGAAATCCTTATCATCAGTATGATCCAGGGAGAAACCAAACGGATCAGTAGATCCATTGAACTTGACCAGGGCATCAGTTGAAGAATTAATTGCTTCAAAGGATGCATTTATTCCATAATTAATGGCTCTAAGATCAAATTCCACATGATCACCCAGGAATGCAGAACCAACAGCCAGCTTATGATATCCATGCTTCGATTTTACATCCAGTTTCACTATATCAGGTGTAAGTACGAGGTTGGAACGTGTCATTTTCTTTGCCAGTATTTTTACACTGGTTTTATTATTCCAGAGGTACTTATTAGCAGTTGCATTTATGGTATAATTACCAGGAGCTATTGATAATACAAAGTATCTACCTTTATACCCGGTTGTCTGTGCATTAAATGTTTCTCCGGTAGATTCGTTTATAATTAACACTGTTGCACGCTTTATAGGCCTTTTAGTAATTTCATCTTTTAATTGCACTGATACACTGCCGCAAGGCAGTACATTCCATATCCATGTCTTCATATTGGTGCCGTTTTTATTGCTTACTACAGCCGAGACATTCCATACTCCACGTTTAGCATTTGTGAAAGTATAATCTGCCTGATCTGTGGTAATATCCGTATGTACCTGTGATCCGTTAAACAGCCAGCTTACATTGACAGTCTGATTAATTGAGATATTGAATGTTCTTGTTGCCCCTTCCAGGTCAGTGACAGGTGACGCCGGTGTACTGGATGTGATATCTGGTATTTCCGGTGCCTGCACCCGATCACTGGCACAATCCATTGATAGATTCCCATTACCGGTTTTGTTATACGCCCATACTTCTATGTTTGCCCATCCGCCGGATCCTACACTGGTATTTATGAATGTGGTTTTGGTTCCATTGGTCCAGTTAGTGTTTAATTTCACATTATACGAATCTGTGATACCACCACTGGTTCCTGCAATCCATGTATAATTAACCCAGTAGTTTCCTATAGTATTTGTGAGACCTGCCGGAACAGAAGGTTGTGTAAAACCCCCAGCTGAGTTCAGTTGGAAGGGTGTTGTAGAAGTAGAGAAATCGGGCTTATTAGAATCACCTGTATTAACCTTACCAATCACATTATATGTCTGGGCAGTTGCTCCTGTTGTATTTATGTATATCTTATATGCAAGCTGGGTGTATTGGTTGTAGTTTGCATAGCCATAGCCGTATCCATAGCCATAACCATCGAACTGGTATTCAGTACCATTTCCGAGATAGGGTGGAGTATCATTATTATCAAGGTATCCCGAACCACTACTATCGCTGCCTGTCCAGCCATATGTTTTTATTAATTCAATCACATAATTGCCTTTGGTTACATTATTCCCGACTGTAGTACCGGTATCACTCAGATTAAAAAGAAGTGTTCCATCAGGGGAGCCATTGATATAGGGAAGGCCTTCAATGCTAAAATTAGCTATAGGGATTTTTTCATTTCCTCCGATAGTTATATTGAAATAGAAATATCCTGACTGTCCTACTTCCAGACCGTCCAGGTTATCCATTCCAAGTTCCACAATAACGGCGCCTGCCGGTTTGGAAAAAATGATAATCAGTATTAGTAACAAAGCTATAATAGTATTAATCGTACGTTTATTCTTATGCGATATATTCATAATTCAATAACCCCACTCAGATGAATATTGGCTAATTGATCCTAAGTTTTTAAGTTTTTTATAGTATATCAAGTATAACTTGATGTATCGAAAATGTTCACTCCGTTCACATTTTCTAATCTTCGGCTCTTTTAAGAGCCTCAGTCAAGAAAATCCGACCGAAGGGAGGATTTTGTTCTAGGATAATTTTGCTATCAATCCAATTAAATATTTTCTTTTTTATCTTATATAAATCTATTTAATTGTAGTAGTATCTTCGAACAACTTTTAAATTTCCCTTCAAATGTTCTGTAATTTGAATTTCCATTTTTATACGATTAAACCCCAAGCAGATTTCATCGTAATCTTTATATATATGGGATATCTATAGGATATCCTATGAAGAAAGTAGAAATACAACTACAAAATCATATAGAAATTGATGACATTCATGGTTTTTTCATTCGCAAAGTAACAAAATTCGGAAACAGTGCCAAAGTCGATTGTCCAAAAGAGTACCTTGGACGTACAGTTTATCTGGTGATTGTATGACTATTGACCCAGGTTGATGGAGCATCAGGAAGTCATCGATAGTCTATCCACATCTTATAGCAAAATTAATCAGGTAATTGATTTTTCCTTCGTAAATGAAGAATGTAGTGGCTTATATTCACTTAATAGTAGCAGACCTGTAACAAACACGCCTGAAAGGATGTTTCGTTCAGCAATGAATAAATTATTATTTGTGAGTTGCCTAATGTGTCTGTTTTTGACTCGGCTCTACCAAAAAAATACAATGTTGGTCGGTGCCTGAAAATTCATGGATCAGTAATTTCTCTGATTATTCACTCCATCATTTTCAGCTGACATCCACACTAAGCAACCATTTCCACAGCGGTATGAACCTTATACTACAATCCCCATGCTCCTCGATAGCCTCAATATCATCAGTGATTATTATACCTTCCCTTAATTTAAATTCATTCATTGCTTCTAAAAGCCCTGCGATTTCACGCTCCCTGTTTTGTTGCGTTAAAGAACAACAAACCTGGATAACCTGAGTAATATCTGCCCCCTTTTTCACTATAAAGTCGCATTCGTGCCTGGCTTTGTAATAATATATCTCATCTCCTTTTCTATGCAGTTCTAAAAACACAGTATTTTCATATAATCTTCCCAGATCCTCGCTGAACTTGAAACCCACAATATTGTGCAACCCCTGGTCTATTGCATAAACCTTTTTCGGATTTACTTGCTGCTCCTTTAATGAATATGAAAATCTGTTTATAAAAAAAATAAGATAGGCATCCATTAAATAATATGAAAACCGCTCTACACTGTCCAGGCTTAAGCCAATAAAATTAGCTATTTTCCTGAAAGATGTAAGTGTTGAAATATTAGTCAAATAATATTTAGCCAGGCTCCTCAGCTTATCTATTTTTTTTATTTTGTATCGTTCGGCAATATCACGAAGTAATATATCATTAAAATAACCACGAAGTATGTCATTTTTTTCCTGTGAGAGCACAACCTGTGGAAAACCACCTGATACAAGATATTTGCGCAGCATCTGTCTGATTATTATTCTATTTGATAAAATATCAAGCTTTGATGTTATTGACAAATTATTAAAATGTAAGAATTCCATAAATGTCAACGGATATACCTGTATATCCACATGCCTACCCGTAAGTGCAGTACCAAGTTCCTTACTTAATAATCTTGCAGATGATCCGGAAACGAAAATATCTGCACTACCCTTTTCATGAAGTGCACGAACAAACCTTTCCCACCCTTTAATATTCTGTATTTCATCAAGAAATATAACTGGTTTGATTGTGGGCTGGACTATCTCTAAAAAAGCTTCGTGTGCATCTATCAAGAACCTGACTGATAGATCATCAATGAATTTTGGCTCCTCGAAGTTTATATAAAGATTATTTCTTCTATCGCCTCCTTTTTCTATTAAATTGTTTATATACTGCCTCATTAATGTGGTTTTTCCGGATCGTCTGACTCCAGTGATGAAAATTACCTGTTCTGTTGTCGTTAATTTTTCAAAAAGCGCAAGATATGGTTCCCTCAAAATACCCGGATCAAGAGTTCTTGACCAGAAATTCCATTCATCCAATACTTCTATTATTTTCTCTTTTTGCATATATTGTATTATGTTATTCTATAGTATATATTATATCGGTCATTATCTCATTAAAGTGACCGATTGACTAATATAGAATTCCGAATTACACTTGCAAAGTAGTATAATTAATTATACTTTATACATCTATAAAAATAAAACCCACATAATATTAACACAACATTTAAATATATGATTGAAGTTTGTGATTGATTGATAATAATTGCTAGGGCCATGAAACAAAAAACACTGTTAGTCTCTTTATTAATTGTAGTAACAATTATTACTACTTTTTTCAAAGGGATACTTGCCTACCTCTTTGGGCACAGAACATCATATTTTTCCAATAATTATATATCACAATGAAACACAACATAATAAGATATACAATGAAACAAGACATCTATGATATTGATTTTCCCTGCAAACGATTGCGAGTTATCCTTGATCAGATCGTTCCTGATATCGTTGGCAGGTGGAATGAACAAAAAATCGTTAAAGACGAAGTAAACAAAAACCTTGGCAACCGGCATAAAAGGGCATATGAATTACTTGAGAAATGCCGCTCAGATGATTATACTGCACAAATGATAGAAGATAAATTTAAATGGGCATATAAAGAATTGAAAATGAAATACCCATTTTAATTTTATTAACGAAACATTTATTTAACTTCTCTTCTTAAAGGATGCGGTGATTTATTGGTCAGAATAAAACAAGCTCTTTTAAGCGTATCTGATAAAACAGGTATAACCGATTTTGCAAAAGCCCTTAATAACCTGGGTATTGAGATCATTTCTACAGGAGGTACGAAAAGTACTCTTAAGGATCTACAGATACCTGTTAAAGATGTATCGAAAGTAACCGGATTTCCTGAGATGATGGACGGACGGGTTAAGACACTTCACCCAAAAATACATGCCGGACTGCTATGTCTTAGAGACAACAGGGAACATATCAAACAGGCACAAGAGCAGAACATTGAACTTATTGACCTGGTTGCCGTCAACTTATATCCATTCCAGGAAACAATTCTAAAAAAGGATGTTAGTTTAAAAGAAGCAATTGAAAATATAGATATTGGCGGACCAACCCTTATTAGAGCCTCAGCTAAGAATTACCAACATGTAGTAATTATCACTGACCCTGAAGATTATTCCATGATTGTGAACGAACTGGAAGCACACAATGAAATTTCACTCTCTATCAGGGAACAATTAGCTGTCAAGGCCTTCAGGCATACAGCCAATTATGATGCAATAATAGATACATACTTAAGCAAACAGTTAATGGATGAGGATATTTTAAGGCTCTTGTTTACACAAGGTAACACGCTGCGTTACGGAGAGAATTGGCACCAATTGGCAAAATTCTACAAAGAACCGGGTGTGGAAGGAGCATCTCTATCCAGTGCCGTGCAACATAACGGCAAAGAGATGTCCTATAATAATTATGTGGATACTGACAATGCTATGCAGACAATCCTGGAACTTGGCGATGAGCCATCTGTCTGTATGGTAAAGCACAATAACCCCTGCGGCCTGGCAACAGGTGATACTCTGGTAGAGGCATTATCGGCTGCATGGGACGGGGACCCGGTCTCAGCTTTTGGCAGTATTATTTGTCTTAACAAAGAGGTTGATATTACCACAGCCAGGTTTATGAAAGGCAAATTCATAGAAGTGATACTTGCACCTGGTTATGAGCCTGAAGCAATGGAGTTCTTACAGCAAAAAAGCAAGGACCTGCGTATTATGGAGATGCCACAGATGCGTCAGGGTATCAAGGTCAAAAGAAAATTGACCTATATCATGGGTGGAATGCTCAGTCAATCAAGGGATATCGGAATCTATGATAAATGGGAGGTTGTGAGTGAACATCCGTTTCCGGAATCAAAAAGGGGGCTGGCAGAGTTCTCAATGACCGCATGCAAGAGAACAAAATCCAACTCTGTTATTATCACCCGGGAATATGCGAAGCAAAAGTATATGGTGCTTGGAATGGGTGCCGGACAGCCCAATAGAGTGGATTCGATACGTAAACTGGCTGTGACTAAAGCTAAGGAGAACCTTGAACTTATATATGAAAGGGAAAAACTAAAAATACCTTTTGATCAATACATGAAGAATATTATGTCAGAATGTGTACTTTCCTCGGATGCCTTCTTCCCCTTTGACGATAGTATTATACATTCGGCTGAGCATAATATCAGATACATTATATCCCCGGGAGGCAGTATCAGGGACAATGAGGTCATTGCTACTGCAAACAAACTTGGTGTATCACTGGTTTTTACCGGGATGCGTCATTTTAATCATTGATGAATGAGGAGAAAAATATGGAACAAGATAAAAATAATAACAATAACAAAACAATACCTTTTATCACACTGGCTGTGTTAGGTGTATGTTTTATTACATTTATGCAGCTAGGCTGCATTGATGAAAGTGGTATAACAATAGAAAATGGAGATACTATACAGGTTAATTATACTGGAAAATTGGTGGATGGTACTGTTTTTGATACATCCGATCCTGATATTGCAAACGATTCAGGATTATATGATCCTATGCGGCCTTACCAGCCTCTCGAATTTATAGTTGGCAACGGTAAGGTCATAGAAGGATTTGATACAGGAGTTCTGGGCATGAAAGAAGGTCAGAAAAAAACACTAACAATTCCCCCTGAGCAGGCATATGGTCCAACTGACCCTACCATGATAAGGTTATTGCCATTACTTGATAACATACCTGCCACACAAACCCTTCAAAAAGAAATTTCATTATCAATAGACCAGTTTAATTTTACCTTTGGCCCTGATTATAAAAAAGGTGATATTGTACAGCTTCCTGAAAGTACTATCAATATGACCATAGTTTCAATGGATGAAAATGTCAATCTATCAATTATTGCAAAAGTCGATGATACCTTCAAATCAGAACAATCACCATGGAAAGAAGAGGTTATTGAAATGAATTCCACACATATCACAGTAAAGCATATCGTGGAAGTAGGGGATATTATTACCTTCCCCGGAACGCCCTGGAACAGTACTGTGACAGAGGTTACGGATGCAAATATTACTATCGAGCATAACCCAATACCTGATGAGACTATCCAGACCCCTTATGGAGCTATGGATATCCAATTCAATGAATCAGGTATTATAATGGATACAAACCCACCTTTAGCAGGAGAAACCCTGGTGTTTGATATTGAAATCGTTTCAATTGTTAAACCAGCACCAACAGAAAAACCAACAAATGAAACAACAAATGAAACAGGAAATGAAACTGAGCCCTGAATGAAGGGGCTCTTTTTCCCTCAATCTTAAATATATCCTCATACAATTACCATTAATGGCAATCATTAATACTTCAATAATAGACAATAAGATATCAGATATTCTATCAGGATATGATACTGATGATCTCACAATAGCTACAGTTACCAGTCATTCCAGTTTACAGATATTTGATGGAGCACGCAAGGAAGGTTTTAAGACATTAGGTATTTGTATAGGAAAACCACCGAAATTCTACAATGCTTTTCCATTAGCCAGACCGGATGAGTTCTTAATAGTAGATAGTTATTCTGACATTTTAACAAAGACAGAAGAACTTGCTAAAAAGAACATTATTATAATCCCACATGGTTCATTTGTAGAATATCTTGGTCATGATAACTTTATACAGTTAGAACTTCCTACTTTTGGTAACCGCTGGGTACTGGAATGGGAATCTGACCGTAATAAGGAACGCCAGTGGCTGGAAGGTGCTGGTATCACAATGCCCCGCGAGGTCCGTGACCCGAAGGATATCAATTCTCCTGTTATGGTTAAATACCACGGTGCCAAAGGTGGACGCGGGTTCTTTATTGCTAAGAATAAAGCTGAATTCTATCAAAGACTGGATGAATCACAACCATATACTATCCAGGAGTTTATCGTTCTGTACAGCCATTTTTATCTCGTAAGCGATCCGTCTGCCTGTTGAGACATTGGGACTTACCAGGTCTGAATAAGGTGACCCGGACATGAATAGATTCGTACCTGCTACGATGCGGGCAGATATCTCAAAAATACGAAACTCAAGTTTATCTGTACAAACAGTCTCAAGACAGAAGGGACCGATCATACCTCCGAACAGGTCAATAGAACTTTCAACTACGCGTTCTCCCAGTTCAAATACTTCAGGCAATAAAGATTCCCTGGCAACTAACGGTATATTCCCTGTCACCACAAAGGAAGGATATACTCCTGCTTCTTCAAGCTCACGGGGGGATCCCAACCTGAAAATCTCATCTGCGTTGGATTCTACCCGCCTGTCCATGCTCATAAGCTCCAGTGTGCCTTTTTTCAGGGTGTATCCTTCAGTGGAAATCGGTGAATAGAAGTAGTGCAAATAATAGCGTGTACCTACAATAAACTGGATGAGGTACTTTCGTGAATGATGAACAGTATGATGTGATCATAATTGGTTCCGGTCCGGCTGGAATGTTTGCAGCATACGAACTGATGGGGAAAGGTTTGTCTGTCCTTATCATAGAACAGGGACGGGATATATCAAAGCGAAAATGTAAAATGGACCTGGCCAGCCGGTGTACACACTGCCATCCCTGTGATATCATGTGCGGCGTTGGAGGCGCAGGTACTTACAGTGATGGTACCTTAAATTTAAGTCCTGAAATAGGAGGAAACCTGAGTGAGTTTACCCACGACCGTGATGTGGCCTGGGATCTTGTTGATTATGTAGATAAAGTTTTTCTGGAATATGGTGCTCCTTTTGAACTTAACAGACCGTCTCATCTTGATATCGATAATCTTAAACGCCGTGCTGCTTCAACTGGTGCCAGGTTTATTGAGATCCCTCAGCGACATATTGGTTCAGATAAAACACCCGGGCTTATCGAGCAGTTAAAGAACGATCTTGAGCAATCAGGTATCAGGTTCATGCTAAACACCACAGTTACTGATCTTATGATCAAAGATGGTAAATGTACTGGTGTTGTATTGAAAGATAACAGTACGATCAGATCAAAAACAACGATCCTGGCTCCAGGCCGTGTAGGAGCAACCTGGGTAGATGAACTGGTAAAGAAGAATAACATCAGGGCCGGATATGTCGGGATCGATATAGGGGTCAGGGTAGAAGTACCTGCTATAATCATGGATCCTGTAACCAGGATCAACCGTGATCCGAAGTTTCATATCCAGACACCCAGATATGATGATTTTGTGAGAACCTTCTGTACCAATCACAGGGGCTTTGTGGTTAAAGAAGAATATGAAGATTTTATTGCTACTAATGGCCATGCTATGAAGGATCTTGAGTCAGATAATACCAACTTTGCATTCCTGGTAAGGATCGAACTCACGCATCCTATGGAGAACACTACCAGATATGGTCGATCAGTAGCTAAATTAGCAACTACTATTGGTGGAGGTAAACCCGTACTTCAGCGGATGGGGGACCTGCGACGTGGCAGACGTTCAACATCCCAGCGCATCAGTCGAAACCCTCTCAGTAATACATTAAAAGATATTACACCCGGAGATATTAGTATGGCAATGCCGCACCGTATTGTAATGGATATCATAGAAGGACTGGAAATATTGAATAAGATCATACCAGGTGTGGCTTCTGATTCTACACTGCTGTATGCTCCCGAGATCAAGTTCTATTCCATGCGTCTGGATGTGGATGATAACATGCAGACCAGTATTAAAGGACTGTATGCAGCCGGGGATGGTACCGGACTATCCAGGGATATCATCAATGCGACTGCTACCGGAGTACTGGCTGCCCGTGGGTTATTGAATGATTTGTGATCATGAAAATTAAACAACAAAAAATAGACCTTCAACCGCTGCTGCACCGCAAAGGAATTGATGCCTATTTGATGTATACGGATAGTATCCGTAGTGCTGATATGTATTATGTATCAGGTTTTTTGGCAGGAGATGCTTTTACATATTTATATAAAAATAAAGACATCCTCCTGGTCTCCAGTATGGAAAAGGAGCGGGCTAAGAAGGAATCACGAATTACTGATGTCAGGTCTACTTCTGATTATGGATTTAAGGAATTGTTAAAAATTCATAAAGATCCGGCAGAGGCATATAGCGAGCTGTTAGTACAGTTATTAAAAGAAGAAGAATGTAGCAGTATAGCTGTGCCAAACGAGTTTCCTCTTTTTTTTGCAGACCATCTTAGAGGTGAGGGTATTAATATCACCTGTATTGCAAGCCCTATCCAAAAATTGAGGGAAAAGAAGACCGAAACAGAGATAAAAGCCATCTCAAATACCCAGCATGCCTGTGAACTATCAGCATCAAAGGCAATTGAGATTATCCGTTCTTCGAAGATCAGGGGTGATGAACTTACTATAAATGGTAGGCCTCTTACCAGCGAATATATCAAAGCTACCATACATCATTCTCTATTGGACAGCGGATGTGATGCCCAGGGTACTATTGTAGCCTGTGGACCTCGAAGTTGCGACCCTCACTGGGAGGGAGAAGGTGTATTAACAGCCCACCAGCCAATAATACTTGATATTTTTCCACGAAATATGGTTAGTAGATACTACAGTGACATGAGCCGAACTGTGGTCAGGGGTGAACCTGATCATAAGATAAAGGAAATGTATGAGGCTGTACTTGCTGCCCAGCAAGTTGGTTTTGATCTTATCGAGCCCGGAGCTATTAGCAGTGAAATACATCAGGCAGTATGCGATAGTTTTACTGATGCAGGATTTGCCATAGGTGAAGATGAAGGGTTTATTCATTCCACCGGTCACAGTGTAGGTATTGATATTCATGAAAGACCTGTTATAGGGCAGCAGCAAGATATCCTGGAGGCAGGAAATGTAATTACAGTAGAACCAGGTCTTTATTATCATGATGTGGGTGGAGTCAGGATCGAAGATATGGTTGTTGTGACTGATAAAGGATGCAATAATTTAACTATGTTAAATAAGAATCTACAGTTATAATACACAGCAATATTGTTCAGTAGTAATTAGTAATACAAGAAATACAGGAAATACAGTAGTGGTGATCATTATGGATAAGGAACAAATGATACAGGAGATAGATGAGATCATTGGGAAGTACATAACAGCAGGTGAAATACTTTCCCATGTCAGGAATGAGACTGTAAAACAGGTTAAAGTCGGTGCGAGTTTACTTGATGTTGCTAATTTTGCAGAAGATATGATAAAAAAAGAAGGTGGTGAATGCGCGTTTCCTATAAATATATCCAGAAATGATGAAGCGGCACATGCTACACCCAAGAAGAATGATACTGAAGTATTTGGTGAGGATATGGTCAAACTGGATATTGGTGTACATATTGACGGATTTATTGCCGATGCTGCTATTACAGTCGATCTTTCAGGCCATAATGAACTGGTGGAGGCTGTGGAGGCAGGACTTAATGCTGCTATAGAGATAATCCATGGAGGCATCAATACTACACAGATCGGTGATGTTATCAATGATACGATCACTGAGTTCGGATATAAACCGGTTGCCAATCTGACCGGGCATGGGCTGGCCCAGTATATACAGCATGCTCCTCCCAGTATTCCTAATATCCCGACTGATGTGGGTGTTGAACTTGAAGTTGGACAGGTCATAGCTATTGAACCGTTTGCCACTGATGGTAAAGGATTTGTGGGCGAAGTAGGGAGTGCCCAGATATTTAGTCTATTTACTAATAAGCCTATTAGAAACCCTGCTGCAAGGGCTGTGTTGAAGGAGATAGAGCAATATAAGACCCTGCCTTTTGCCAAACGATGGCTTAAGTCCAAACATGTGGATTTCGCAATGCTTCAGCTGGAAAAGAATGGGAATGTATCATCTTATCCAGTATTGAAAGAAGAAAAAGGTATACTGGTCTCCCAGGCAGAACATACTTTAATTGTTGAGGAAGATGGGTGCAGGGTGACCACTAAATAAGAATAAAATCCTCGCTTGCGATATAAAAGAATAAATATCATGATAATTTTAAAAAAACTTACCTGGATCATACTTATATTTTTGTTAGTAGCCCAGTTCACTGGAAGTGCTGTAGCCGGATATGAATGCAACAATCTGGTTACTATCTATCAGGATTCTATGAAATGGCAGTATACTGAGGTCATTTCAGGACCGGAATCTTGTGAATTCAAGAATAAAACTGATAACCTGCATGGGGATAAAGATGGATTTGTCAGCGCCTGGGAATTGTTGAATTATGACAGGTATTATAGAGATACCATCAAGGATGCATTGAAGGCGGAAATGGATATAAGAATTGATAATTCCACAAATGGGATTACAGTAGAAAATATAGATGCATTGATCCCGGTTGAGGCATTGGGTCCGGTTGATACTCAAACCAGCTTTACCAATACTTTCTGCGTGCTATACGAATTTAACGATGATCTTCTTATTAACGGAAGTACTATCTGGTTACAGGGTGAACCTGGTTCGGTTCTTACTGTGGAGTTCCCTAACAATACACAGATCATTTCCTGTGAAGGGATTGATAATGTGAGTATTCGTGGTAATCTTCTATCAGGCCGGTTTAATGATAGTATTGAAGAAAATGATGTTTGGGTTGATGTACTGATCAGTTATTATGTTAATATGACATCGGAAATTGTTGATCAGGTGGATAATACGACGGATAACGGATCAAATATGAGTCTTTATGATTCTTCTTCTACTCAGAGCCCGTTTTTAGGTTGTGTGTGGATATTATTGATACTATTGATGGTGGGGTTTTATATCAAAATTAATAATGATACAGATTAATAGTGGAATGGAAAATATTATCATATTATTGAAAAAATGGTATCCACTTCAAAAAGTATGGTAAAATGAAGGATTAATATAGACACGCATACACCCAACTCCTACGGAGTTGAGTGCCTGCTACGCCTGAAGGGCGTGCAGGTTACACGGATTTAAGGTTGTTGTGGTCGATATCATAAGATTTTATTGAGTTTGTGATAGAAGGTATTTGATCAAAATCAAATCTGTGTAAATCCGTGTCTGAAAAATACATTCTGATTCTATCAAGATTACTTTTCATTCCACATTAATCCGTGTCTATATTAATCTTTCATTTTACCATACTTTTTGAAGTGGATACGATTTAGGTGACATTATCGCATTTCCCTTCATCTGATAACTCAATATTCTTTTTCAAATTGCCAAAATTACTCTTCACCGGAGCTAAGCTTATTAGCTTTTTTAAAGCGATTCCCTTACTATCTCCCATTTCTTTATTAATTACACTCGATGAGAGAATATAAAAATCCCATTGGTTTAAATCCAAAGGATCCAATGTTTCTTGAACTTTATGTTTTAGCAAGCAGAATACATAAATGTCTGCTTGTCTTTTCGACTCTTGTACCTGAAGGTTTGTATTTTCATCCCAGTATTTAGTCTTACGAATTGAGAATGAAATTTCAGAAAATTTTTTTTGATACCAGGTTTGAATATATGATGCTGATTTAACTTCAATTTTAAGTCCATTCTCTGTTAGTAAATCAAATGCATCCCATTCAGTTCTAATTTTTTCTGTCAAGCCCAAAGCTTTAGCAACTATATATTCTGCGAGAATTCCCCTTACAGTGTTCCCAACAATATCAGAATACGACCATTGCCAAAATTGTTCGAGGGAAAAGTCAAGCTTTTTAAAATTATAATGAAAAGGCTCTTCTCCACTTTTACGAAATTTAGGTATAGGTAATAACTCAGTAGTCTTTAAGCAGTCTTCTAGATATGATGGTGTCAAACATATTGCATAGGGTCTAATGTAACTATCAGATAAAGGCTTTTTTGAGCTTTTCAAGTATAAACTACTCAATGGCTTTGGAATAGTAATTTTTGTCAAATTCTCAAAACAGTATTTGGTCTTATTCTCTATTTCGAATAAAAATATTGAAGTGAGAGTTCCATAGTATATTAATCCACTGTTGGTATCGGCTGCACTGAATAGAATTGGCATTGTTAAACCTTGTGTATGTGCATCATCGAATAATAATTTTCCAGTCTTCCAAAGCTGATTCTCATAAAATGTTCCTTTTCTGTCACTATTAAAAAGATAATTCAGTTCATCTGAATTTCTCATCGTGTAAATACAATAATTATTCAAGTTGCTATAATCCATAGTAGTCCACTCCCGTTCTCGCGTAGTAATCTCGCCCAATGTTATTGCTCAAAACATAAGTAAGAAGATTTATATATTTATTTTGACTATCAAATTTCGTTTGGTTATAATCTTCATTTCCTTTGTGTCAATTCATTTGCAATCAATTCCGCCTGTTTAAGCACAGTTTCTGTTGCAAATGCCTGCATATCCGGAGGATAAACATATTGTCTTAAAGTCTGTTTTACTATTACTTTTAACTTTGCTCTAACGCTTTCTTTTATCGTCCAGTCTATTGATGCGTTTTGTCTCACCTTCTCAAATAAAACAACTGCCAATTCCAGCAACTTCATAAGTGATTGAACCAGAAAATCATTCTCGATCAACTGTTGCTCACTGTGTTTTGACTGTGATCAGGGAGATTTCAATAATGACATTAGACTCAGATTTAAGGTTGTATTGGTGTTATACTACTCCGCAAGTGTAATTTGGAACTCAATATGACTGCCACAGAGAACACAGAGATGAAAAACTCTGTGCTCATAAGTGTTCTCTGTGGCTGTATTTTTACCCTATGATTTGAAGTAGATACTTATTCTACAATTATTTGTGTTTATTTGTGTTCATCTGCGGTTCCTTTTCTCTGAACTGTCTCTTTGTTACTCAATGAATAACCAGTAAATGGAATCAAACTAATACTGAACAAGGCTCCCGTCCAATTTTGCTCTCTTAATAGCATACCTGAACGAAAGCAAACCCAGAGGCACCAGCACAACCGAGAATATCAAAAGTGCGATTATCTCCGGAGCCAGGGCAAAAAGCGAGTAGCCCTGCAGAAGCGCATGCCTCATCCCACTCAGCGAGTATGTGATCGGTAAAAGATACGAGATTGTCCTGAGCCACTCGGGTAAGACAGAGATCGGGAAGAGCACTCCACCAAAGAGTTCGGATGTGCTCATAAAGAACATATTTATCGGATCGCCCTTCTTGAGTACCATGATAAAGCTTGCAGAGATTATGCCGATGCTGCCGAAGCATATTATCGTTAGAACAAGGATTATCAGAGCAGCAAAGACATTTGCGTTGCTCATATCCACGCCCAGTAGAATACCGATTACAAGATACATCAAAACTCGAAAAGACATAAAGATAAAACTCCAGAGAGAGGATAACATTACTATTGCCGAAGTATCGGTCGGGGTAACAAGCATCGCTTCCAGTGTTCCCATCATCTGCTCACCCCGGATGCTCTCTGAAAAACTCCTGAGCGCAGTCATCAGATACCCTGAAAAGGCTATGCCTATCAGCACAAAGGAGAAATAGTCCCCGCCGTATGGCTCAAGATACTCCGTTCCCGCACCCCCGATCAGTTTGGAAACGAAGTAGAAGGTCAGAATCGAGAAGAGCATGAAGAAGAATCTCAAGAAGAACTCGAATTTATAGCTTGTTGCAAGTATCAGATCTCTTATTATGAAGGAAACCGCTTTCTTGTATATCAAAATCTTATTCTCCCTGGTCTACCGCCACCCATCATCCTTCTACGCCCCTGATAAACGTGCTTTGGTGCTGCCCCCCTCTCAAACTCTTTGCCTGTGTAGTGCGTGAAGACGTCACCCAATCCCGGGTCTGGTTTATCAAGCGCGCTTTTCAGTTCCTCCTGTGTACCGACTGCCACTATTCTACCCTCATTGATGATCGCTATCCTGTCGCACAACTCTTCTGCCTCAGGAAGGTGGTGTGTGGATAGAAAAACAGTCTTTCCTTCGTCCCCCGTAATATGTTCCTTCACAAACGTCCTCACATTCTGTGCCGCACCAGGATCCAGTGCTCTCGTCGGCTCATCCATGAACAGAACCGCCGGATCGTTCAATAGTCCACGTGCAATAGCCATCCGTTGCTTCATTCCTGCAGAATAGCTGAGAAACATATCATCCGCCCTATCCTCCATGCCAACGAGGCTCAACAGCTCATCTATTCTCTCTTTGGCATCATCAGAATAGTAATTGTGAAGAGCAGCAAAGAATCTGAGATTATGTCTACCGCTCAGCCGCCAGTAGAAGCTCCGTTCATCAGAAGTGACAAAACCGATCGATTCCCTGACCTTTCCACTATCCTTTAAGATGTCATACCCGTTCACGTGAGCGGTTCCTTCTGAGGGCAGAATCAGTGTGCATAACATCTTTATAAGCGTGGTCTTGCCAGCACCGTTCGGTCCGAGAATGCCGAAGAGCTCACCACTTTTAACATTGAGGTTCACATCTTCAACAGCATTCATCTCATCCTTTCTGAAGGGGTGTCGTAAAAAGTCGGCAAATTCCTTTTGTAGTGCAAACCTTTTTGTCAGATCGTGCGTCTCAATCGTATATTTCAATTTTCATCATTTTCTCCCCGTCGCGACCTGTTTCAATGGTATGATGTAGGGTGTCTCTGATTGTCGCCTTACGGCTGCTTCGACATTATAGACAGACTTAATATTCTCCGGAGTCAGCACATAAGAAGGCTCGCCAGCAGCAATGATCTTACCTTTTTTCATCATGATCATCCTGTCTGAATATCGTGATGCGAGGTTCAGATCATGGACCGCCATCAGAGCAGTGATCACTTTTTTATTTACAAGATTTCTTATTATATTCATCACATCGAGTTGATGCCATATATCAAGATTGCTGGTTGGTTCATCGAGCAAAAGAACGTCTGCTTCCTGAACAAGCGCCCGGGCAAGCAGCGCTTTCTGCTGCTGACCCCCGCTCAGTTCGTTGAAATTGCTCATTCCGAGATCCTCAATCCCAAGCATCCTCAATACCTCCCACACCTTCTCCTCGTCGTCATCACTGCTGAGCCATCCGAGATGTGGGCGCCTGCCCATGAGCACAGTATCAACGACGTTGTTAGGAAAAATGCGTAGCGAATTCTGCGGCACATAAGCAATGTTTCTGGCAACATCCATCCTCTTCATTTTGGTTACCTCCTTTCTGTCTATGAGAATGCTACCGCTCTGTGGTGTCAGTATCCGGTCTATACATTTGATGAGCGTGGATTTGCCAGAACCATTCGGACCCACGATGCTCACAAGCTTGGATGGAGGTATATCGAAATTCACATTATTGAGAATTGGTGAGCTATTGTAGCTGAACACGATATCCTTTGCCTGGAGTTTTATCATCATGTCCAGAACTCCCTCCTCTTTCCTTTTAGTATCAGGTATATAAAGAACGGAACCCCGATGAGGGATGTCATGATCCCTGTGGGGATTATGGTAGGCGCTATGATATTCATTCCAATGGCATCAGCCGAGATTAATACGAATGCACCGAGAATGCCGGATGCCGGGATGAGAAATCTGTGATCGCCGCCTATTATCATGCGTGCCATATGCGGTGCGACCAAACCGATAAACCCGATGGTTCCGGTAAAACAGACAACAGTTGCCACTAACAGACTTGAGATTACCATGATGAACGTTCTGACGTTGTTAGCATCCACACCGATGCTCTTTGCGGTCTCGTCTCCAGCTGTCATGATGTTTAAGTCCCACGCCTTCAACATGAGTAGAGGGACACAGATCACAAAGACGGTGAGTATGACCGGGAATCTCTCCCACGTGAAAGCAGCAAGATCACCCATTCCCCAGCTTGTCATCAGTCGCAGTTGCTCGTCTGAGGCGAAGTACTTGAATAACTGGCTCAATGCAGTAAATAGATAGTTCACTGCAATCCCGGCAAGTATCATGGTCTCGGATGTTGCTCCTTTAACAGTTGCCAGTGCAATGATGAAACCCGAACATAGCAATGCAAATACGAAGGCATTTCCTATGAGAAGGTATGGTCCTCCGATTACAGAAACACCGAGAACTGCTGCAAGAGCGATACCAAATTGCGCACCTGACGAGATCCCGAGTGTGAAAGGGCTTGCCAGTGGATTTTTTAGCACTGCCTGCATCACACACCCGCATACGCCAAAACCGAAGCCAGCCATAACGCCCCCGATGATCCTGGGAAACCGTATGTTCCATATAACCTGTTCTGCAAGATCATCTACAGTGAAACAATTTGAAAAAATTTTATTAAGAAGTGCACAATAAGCTTCTGTGACTGTGATATCCAGTGGTCCAAGTGTTATGATCACACCGGTCAGGAGTATGATCAACAGCAAGATTGTACTCATAAAGGCCGTCTTTCTGAAGATGAACTTCTTGTATGCTTCCTGCGTCGCACTCAGCTTTCCGGTGCGTGATGATCTGCGCCTTACTTCTGTTGCCATTTTCTTCCTTTACCGCTCGGTAAATGCTTTGGTGAGACCAGCGGTTGTGTTAATATTCCCATTTCCTTCTGTTGCACCGCTCGATATCACAATCAGATTCTTCTCTTTAGCTATCTCGGTTAATGTCTGGAATTCCCTGAGCTTCAGCGCAACAGGCGTTTTCTCATAGAATGCTGCAGCCTCACTCATCCTCTCCGATGCCTGGTATTCGGCCTCGGCAAGTATGATCCTCGACCTCTTCTCTCGTTCTGCTTCTGCCTGTCTTGCAATCGCTCTAAGCATATTCTCCGGCAGAGCAACATCCCTCATGGTAACCACAACAACCTGCATCCCCCATGGGTCGGTTGCAACATCCAGTAGCTCCTGTACCGTTTTATTGATCCTGTCCCTCTCAGAGAGAATACTATCAAGCTCATTCTGACCGAGCACATCACGAAGTGTCGTCTGGGCAAGGAGTGATGTTGCAGCCTCATACTCCTCAACCTCAACAATCGCCTTGCATGAGTCTGTTACTTTGTAGTAGATTACCGCGTCCACATCGAGGCTTACGTTGTCACTGCTTATCACGGTCTGCTTCGGTACATCAAGCTCCCTCACACGCAGGTCAACCCTCTCGATCCTGTCCACGAATGGTATAATCAAAAATAGGCCGGGACCTTTCTCACCGAGCAATTTCCCTAACCGAAATACCACAGCCCGCTCATACTGCCTTGTAATCTTCACAGCCACCACTATGAGGACGAGGATAATGACTCCTCCGATCAAGAATGGAATGTTCAGCGCCATCTCAATTACCTCTCAAGATCGCATCGGCAAGCGATTTGATCTCTGGAAGATTGAGATTGAGTTCTTCACCTGACAGACCAGCCCTGGATATATCCCTGTTTGCCGGAATTGCACCTACAACATTCAGTTGATCCAGTGATTCGAGCATCATAGCCCTATTATCGTCATCAACTTTGTTGAGAACGAAGTAAATATTCTTTCCGATCTTCTTTGTCATACTATCGATCTTTCCAGCAAGTTTGAGTGATTCATAGGATGGTTCAACGACCGCAAGGATGGCGTCGCATCCCTGTTCAACACCTCTGCCAAAATGCTCAACCCCAGCATCAGTATCAACGATCACAACTTCATTCTCGGTTACATCCAGATTATCGAGCAGGGTTTTTGCAAGAACTCCCATCGGGCAGGCACAACCTTCCCCGAAGTCATGGATCTTTCCGATGGCAAGGAGTTTTATCCCGTTCTTTGTGGTTAGGTATTCCTCAGGGAGATCATCGAATCCCCACTTTTGATCGAAGATCTTTATCGGTTCTGACTCCATCTTCTCAACATCTACGTTCTTGAAGAATTCCATCATCCTCTTGATGGTCTTCTTCTTTCCGCCAAAGAAATTAATGAAGTCATCAGGTAGTTCCATGCCCAACTGGCGATGCAATCCATAGTTCGATTCGTCAGTATCTATCACAAGAACGTCAAAATCCTTAACTGCCATCGCTTTCGCAAGCAGCGATGATACTGTGCTCTTTCCACTGCCGCCTTTACCGCAAATTAGTATTTTCATTTTTCTGCCACCATATCGTAGCGCTCTTTGATTTACGTTTGAAAAATAGCGCTCCTGTTTTGTTGTTCTTTCCCAGAATTCCGGATAGATGCTCTCTCAGAACGTCCTCCTTCTCTTTTGGTATATCTCGCATCTCTGCCCATCTGTCCACTGCATCATCCAGATTATCGTAGTGCTGTTCAAATTCCGTGTCCAGAATGTTGACATTCGCATATATTTTCATATCATGTAGAATATTATAAAATAAAATATAATCCAATGGGTGCCGGGGTCGATGTTCTTCCCCGAAAACTGCTTTTAGGAGTTCTTCGTCACCGTTCCCCATCCATTTGCCTGCAAAATTGATAATGTAGACATATCTTTTCGATGCGGCATCCATCTTTGCAAGTGCTTTTTGTATATCGAACATACCAAGCGAGTGACATGCTATGACGACATCGTGCGGTTCGATATCCACACCCAGCTCGATGTCCTCCCAGCGTTTATTGATGGACGTTACGTTTGTTATGCCTTCCCTCTTTACATTCTCCTGTAAGCACGCAAGCATGCCTTTTGATGGGTCTACCGCAGTAACAGACTTTACCTGCTTTGCAATCGGAACTGAAAGCCTTCCGGTTCCTGCGCCAACGTCCAGAACAGTATATTCCGGTTTCAATTCGAGCGTTGCTATCTGCCTCAGGGTACGTTCAGTATGCTGCATCACAGACTCGTTGAACTTCTTTGCTCGCCTGTCCCATGCGTGGCCCATATCTTCACCGTGATCTCCTCTGCGCTTATGCCCCGACACCATCATCTTCCATAATTCATTCCAGTTTATTATTCCTGCCATATTATTACCTCATATGTTCTCTATTGCGTACCCAGATACTCTCGTGGCCATTCCAGCCAGTCGGCGTACTGTGTGAAGACACCATCGACTCCAAGGAATACCTTGAATATCTCGTTACCCTCCGCCTCCAGATCCAGATCCGCGAATTCTTCCGGATGAAGCAGTTTAGCCATATATATCATATTAAAGAGGCTTCTGTCAGGAGGGTGACCCCTGCAATATGGATAGAAACTATTACAGACCATGTTATTCTTCACGGCACTCACTGTCTTCAGATCATCGGACTCCATGATCATATTAATCGAACCCCTGTCCTCGGCTTTGCTACAGGCAACGAACATATAGTCCGGATCCCATGCGATGATCTGCTCGATTCCGACATTAAGGTTGCCGGTCGGCTCATTTCTTGCTACATTGATCCCGCCGGCGATATCCAGAGGTTCATAGCTCGACACGGTACGTGTGAAATCACGCCCCTCCTTTGGATCATAGAAACCCTTGGAACAGCCTCTTGGTGCGAAATAGACAGTTGGCCTGTCACTCTCGTCGATTGCATCTGTAACAGATCTCACCATATCAACCTTGGATTCGATGAAATCGATCAGGTCATCTGCCTCATCCCTTGTTCCCAATACATATCCCATAAGTTCGATCTGTCCATACAAACCATCGTAATTATATTCGTTACTGCCATAACCGAAGGTTACACAGGGGCAACCCACCTTGTTTTCAAAGAGATCGCCATCTTCGGTTGTAAAGATCACATCAGGATTAAGAGACGCCATCAACTCATAGTCTATGGTATGTCTCGTACTCGTCTCGGGAAGGTCAGGCATTCTTTCATTAAGTATTTCGAAATAGCAATCCATACATCCCTCAGTATACTCCCCATAATTTGTGGGACAGAGACAGGACTTGACAGCAGCCTCCGATGCTACAAGTTTATCACCCGCACCAAGAGCGATTGTCAGTCTGGCATCGTCAGGAGCTCTGGTGATCATTCGCTTGATCGGCTTTGGTACTGTCACGATTCGATCATCAATATCCATTACCGTCAGCTCTTTCTCCTGCCCGAGTATGATCTGTTCGATCTGCATCACATCAAAGATATTGATCTCGCCGTCGTACTTTGCATCTGAAAGTTGTGTTTGATCATCAAGTCCCAGAATGATGGATTCGGTATATTCCACATCTTTAAGGTCTATAGTGTCATCCTCATTTGCGTTGCCGAAGACACCAAGTGTGTAGGCTGATGCTGATGGCACACAGATCAGTAAGATCGCAGTTATGACCACCCCGAACAATAAATTGTTACCTGTCATATAGCATCAACTCCTACGAAACCTGATCAATCCAAGAATCACGATAAAACCCACAAGGGCAGACACTACCTCAAATCCTGGCGTCGATTTTTCCACATCTGTCGCAGTAGTAACTCCCCAGTCTGTGTCGATCTGGTTAGCTTCAGTATTACCGAGCAGTCCGCTAGAAATGAGTAGATTGCTCTCACCATCGCCTATCACCTCAAACCCGATCCTGGCCAGTTGTCCTGAACCGCTTATTCCGGTAACACCTTCCAGATTGAAGATCACCATAACTATATCACTATCAATTGAACTCCACTGTACCGGTATCTTCGTTCCCTCTATGCTCCCGTTCTCGACATTGATAACTTTTAGAACATCCGGATTGAATGACAGGCCAAACTGACCTGCATCAAGGTTGTTAACATCATCAATTTCTACTGCAGTATGAACCGTACTTCCTTTTACCAGTTCAGGAGTATTCAGACTGACTGTAGTTTGCTGCGCCTGTGCAGGAACTGCTGCAAATACAATAAATAACACAGTAAAGCAGATACCGAACAGAGTACTTCTCTTTAAACCATTATGTGAATTATTTTTCATTTGATCACCTTTTAAATATTTTAATGATTGTAACACATCATTTTTTATTTTTACTGATATTCATCATCAATGCTAAGATCGCAAACAAACCGAACAGTGATGCTGTACACGGTGCAGGTAATGTATGCGGTGCTATTCCGGCACCTCCTGCGTCTGCGAGCACCGCGGGCTGCTCAGTTCCTGTTGTCACTGCAGAAGTGGCGCTGGGTGTCGCAGCAGACGTCACTGGAAGGATAGCAGCAACCGTACTATTTGTCCCGGTATCGTCAGAAATGTTTGATGCAGTGGTATTCTGTATGGTGGAATCGATAACCGTAGATTCAGTAGCAGAAGATACTTCTACGAGTTCCGGACACTCCGGACACTCCAGTATTTCTTCGGAATAGACATAACCCCAGTAGCCCTTGCTTGAAACTTTTAACTTTATCCAGTCATCCAGAAGATCAATTGTTTTATCAAGCGAGCACGAAATCGTTTTGGAGTTTTTCATTTCTATCGTGTCATTTGTGATAGAAGTTACCTTAAAATCACCAAACTCATCCCCGGTTTCAAGGATAAACGGGGTGTCAGAATAATGTCTAACTGTTTTTAGCACGACTATACTGGAATTGGTTCCACGCAGAACTTTATCAACCTTACAGGTGAAGAGAATAATATCATCTGTGCTTTCAATGTCGATTTTATATTCAAAGGCATTTCCTGCCTCGATCACTGTAAATTCAACAACATCACTGTTCTTTGCAAGTTCCAGTGTCGCTTTTTCACCATCCTGATCAATGCCGCTGACAGTGAGGGTGTAGTTCTGGTCGAGTTCCCATACATCGCCTATTGACATTATTTTTTTATCATCACTCCCAAAGCTTTTAAATATTTTTGTGAGTGTATCGGCATTATCAGGATCAAGGGAATGATACTTACTTCCCATGAACATGATCTCCCGTTTTGGACTTTTCTTGTATAGTTTTGTTGTATACGATGCATCGCCCTCATTGATCGTTCCATTTTTTGCAAAAGAGATATTCAACCATTCATAGGATAGATCATCACTAATACGGTAGATTAATTCAGGAAAGTTAAATCCATCCAAAAGCATTGTCGAACCGGCTTCTATAGATCCGGGGGTACCTCTAATCTTTACAGTTTTTGCACTTACCAACGTACAGCAAGATGTTAGTAGTAAAGTTGCTGCCAGAAGACATGCTAATTTTTCTATGTTATGCTTAGCTATTTTTTTATGCATATCGCTTACCTCATGATATGTTTAACCTTAGCTGCTTCAGGCACCGATACCGATCGAAGGTCAGGGGCTGAAGTGGTTAATGTTGATTTTTAGTATTGTATTTTAGTATGATTTTATATATTTTCATACTAATTTAGTAAGACGTATCAATTAATATGTTATAAAGATTTTCTTTTATTATTATGGAATCTTCGCTTAAAATTATAAATGCAAGATTTAATTCTAATTTGATTACTTCATATTATTTAGTATTATGAATAGGCATATTTATATATTATAAATTATTATCAGGGTACATACGAACTGGATATTCAAAATCCACTGTATCGTTTGACAAAATTTAAAAATGTGTTTGCAATTCTGGTAATTCTTGCGGTTTTATTCATCGCCAAAAAAGAATAAATAATGATCAATAGTGAATAAATGTGAGAAAAATTAATAATGTTTAAAAGATTAAAACACACTAATATCCTGGAAAGGATGAACAATCATGATGTAAAGGGTTTTTCGGATATGAGAAAGTTTGTAATCCTTTGCATCCTTTTTGCGGTGATGGTACTTGCAGCAGCCTTCGCCATGGTGCTTGGTGCATATAATATCTCTTTTGTAGATGTATATGCAACTATCATCGCTAATCTCAGCCCTCTTCATGATGTTTCTAATTTCAATAAACTGCACAATACTATAATTTGGGATATACGATTGCCAAGGGTCCTGTTGGCTATTATAGTAGGTGCTGCCCTTGCAACATCCGGTGCGGTCTTCCAGGGATGTTTCAGGAATCCACTGGTCGAACCCTATATTCTCGGTGTTTCCTCGGGGGCGGCGTTCGGGGCGGCACTGGGGATTGTTTATCCCCATATTTTTTTCTCTATCCAGATATCAGCCTTTATTTTTGCCTCAATTGCCGTTATAGCTGCATATATGCTGGCAAGAACGCGAGGACAGACCCCGATTGTCACTCTCATTCTTGGAGGGATCATTATTGGTTCTATTTTTTCAGCCCTGGTTTCCATCCTGAAATATACAGCTAATGATTCCTCATTACGTGAGATTGTGTTCTGGTTGATGGGAGGGTTCTACTATGCCACCTGGGATGACGTTGTCATTATCGTACCTATTGTTAGTCTGTCTTTTCTGGTATTGTGGATGTATGGCTGGAAACTGAATATTCTCTCGATGGGAGATGAAGAAGCCCAGGCACTGGGTATTAATCCTGAGAAATCCAAGATGATCTTAGTCGCACTTGCAACGCTTATCACAGCTGTTGCGGTTTCAACAGTCGGAATTATCGCATGGGTTGGCCTTATGATGCCTCACGCAACGCGAATGATCCTCGGACCTGATCACAGATTTGTAATTCCTTCTGCAGCAATGCTTGGAGGGATATATCTTATCATCTGTGATACGATGGCACGCACACTCACGACTTCCGAGATCCCAGTTGGGATTATCACGTCAATTCTTGGGGCTCCATACCTTTTCTATCTTTTAAGAAGTAAAGGAAGTTCTTTGATCGGGTGATTCTTATGCTACAAGTAGAAGATATTCATTTTAACTATGGAAAAAACCAAATTCTTAAAAACATCTCTTTTGATGTTGAAGAAGGACTACTCTGCGGGTTATTTGGTCCGAATGGATGTGGAAAGACCACACTTTTTAAATGCTGCATGAAATTTTTAAAGTTCCATAAGGGTTCAGTGATCATGGATGGCATAGACATTAAAAAACACAGGATTGAAGATATGGCTAAGGTGGTTGCCTACGTTCCCCAGGAGCATAAGCCTCCATTTCCATATTTGGTAAAGGAAGTGGTATTAATGGGAAGAACACCACATCTCGGAGGCTTTTTTGGTGTCAAGCGTGCTGATAAAGAAAAAGCGCTGAACGCACTTGAACTGCTGGATATTTCCCATCTTGGTGAACAACCTTACAACCAGTTATCAGGCGGACAGCGCCAGATGGTGCTGATAGCGCGGGCAATAGCTCAAGAAACAAAACTGATATTCCTGGACGAACCTACCTCTGCTCTTGATTTTAGCAACCAGATGAGAATCTGGACACTACTGCGCAAGGTGGCAGAACAGGGAATTACTATCTTAGCATGCAGTCATGACCCAAATCATGTCACCTGGTTCTGTGATAAAGTAGTGGTCATGAATAATAATGGAATCATTAGCCAGGGGGCTCCCAACCATGTGATCACAGAAACGATCCTTGACGAGATATACCAGAACATGTGTACAGTCAGGAGTCTGGACAATGTTAAAATGATACTGCCTCGTGATGTAGCTGTAAAAAAAAGACTGGATACCAAAACAGATGCCAGAGCTCCGAATTAGTGTATAATGACGGGAGAATAACGGGAAAATAGCAGGAGAATAACTATGAATGATAATATAATTGACTGGAATGAAATCTGGAAAAATCAGGCATCAAAGAATACTGAATCAAATAATGCTATGGATTGTGCAGGTATCTGGCAGAAAAAAGAAAATGCAAGGCAATACTGGAAGGCAGTGCAGAATAACAAAGAACAAACCAAAAAAACCATCAAGGGACTTGCGCTCACACCAGACTCCAGAATACTCGATGTTGGTGCCGGGCCAGGAACACTTACGATTCCAGTTTCCCATCAGGTTACCCATATAACTGCGGTAGAACCCTCAGAAGGTATGATGAGTGTGCTGCTGGACAATATCGCAGAGTATGGAATTGACAATGTCAAATGCGTTCGGAAGCGATGGGAAGATGTCGATGTAACAGCCGACCTTGATGGCCCTTATGATGTGGTTATAGCCTCTTATTCTTTAGGTATGCCTGATATAAAAGAAGCAATACTGAAGATGATGGACGCATCCTCGAGATATATCTACTTATATTGGTTTGCCGGGGAACCCTCATGGGACACCCATTATAGGGCACTCTGGCCATCCCTTTATGAGGCTGATTATCAGCCTGGCCTAAAATGCGATGTGATTTACAATGTGCTTTACCAGATGGGTATCTATCCCCATATGGAGGTTTCCCCGGTTGAGCATATCAACCGTTTTTACTCTATTGAAGAGGCTATTGAACATTTCAGGATCCACTATAGTATCACCACAGACCACCAGGAATCAGTGCTCAAAGATTATCTGCAGGATGTTCTTGAAGAGAACAATGATTCGCTGGTTATGAGAAATGTGTATACTTCTGTAAAGATCTGGTGGGAGAAAAATGTAGTGGGGGAAGGGAGAGAACTTACTTAATATATTTAGATGACTTGTCAAAAAGGAGGAATTAATAAATGAAATATAATTTACAGTATTGTGTTCTTATTATTGTATTATTGAGCGTCCTGCTGAGTGTGGGATGTGTAGAAAAAAATAGCAAAGATGCCACAATATCCAACGAGCAGTACCGGACAGTTGTTGATAGTCGCGGAGTTGCTGTGCAAATACCAACAAACATTGAAAAGGTGGCCACGATCAGTGATGGCTTGATCGAAGGGGTTATGACCTCGATCGGCGTTTCGGACACTCTTGTAGGTTTAGGATCCAGTTGTCTCCAGCGGAACTTTAATTACACCTACGAGACTGTCGGCAAAGAGACATTTACCTATGAAGATGGGATGAATCCGGTTACCTATTTAAATCCCTGGATCGTGGACCTCCCATTATTTGCACAATCCGGTTCTGCTGTGAACTATGAAACACTTGCAGGCCTTGATCCTGATGTAGTAATCGTCCGTCTGGGTAGCTGTTCGATGCGGTATATTGATGATGAAAGCACGCAAAAATCCATCGAAACGATTGAATCTCTTGGAATACCGCTGGTCGTTCTATATGGATCAAATTGCTATGATGATCCGGATTTGTCAAAAATCTCTGATGAGATCTGTATCATTGGCCAGGTCTTTGATAAAGAAGCCGAAACTACCAATCTTGCAAAATATCTTGAAAGCCAGGTCAACCACGTAAATGAGCAAACAAAAGACATTCCAGATGAAGAAAAACCTGAAGTGTTGATTTTTGGGGCATCACCAAGAGCCCGAAGTGCTAATGGTGCAGGTCAGGTCTTTGGTCTTGATACGATCGAATCATTCTTTATCCAGGATCTCGTTCATGCAAAAAATAGCTTCCAGGAACCCGGATATTTCAAGGTTGTGAGTGCTGAGCAGATGTTGGCATTGAACCCTGATGTGATTGTGCTTTGCACTGCATCCGGATACCATCCACCACTTGAACTTTATGAGGCACCTTATTACCAGAACCTGCAGGAACTGGATGCCATAAAGAACAGACGGGTTGCATCATTACCCTGGTCACCCTGCAACTGTGCAAAACGGCTTGAATACCCGATCGATGTAATGGTGATCGCAAAGGCAACATATCCGGAGCAATTCGGGGAAATAGACCTTGCTGAATGGTTGCTAGAGTTCTACCAGAATGTTTATGGTGTGGACCGTGACACTGCAAAGGAGTTACGCTCAGCACAATGGATGGACTGGACTGTCGAGTAATGCTCTCTGTGACAGATAATACGAACGATGATTCATACAGGTTTGATATCAAATACTGTTTATTTCTTCTCTTATTATTTTGTAAAACAGATTTTTAGCGTATCGTTCTTTCCATGGTGAATGCCCGCATTTTTTAATAAGGTAAAACCGAAAATCTTCTATAACATTCTCTAAAGGTATCTTTATTCCATCTGCTGGATGTGGATCGTAATCTCCATGGATTGCAACAACAGGACATTTGATTTGTTTTCCAAATTCTAAAAATGATCCTGTTTTTCTTAACTTTGATGCTTCATTCCATATTAATTGAAATGTATTTCCTTCACTACAAATTCTATCTTGCTCTTCTGTTTCAATTTCGATTGTTTTGAAATTGTCTGTTTTTGATACAAGCTCGCCAAGCCTGGTAAATTTGTTTTCTTTTTCTTCTGCCCCGGGAGAATTTAATTCATCTACAATAAATTGGAATTCTTTCTTTTCTTTAGAGTTCAAACGGCTGAGTCTATTTTCTTTTAAACTTTTAACATATTTCTCTTCAAATGGACCACTGCCAACAAGAATTAGTTTATTTGTCAAAGAAGGATATCTTGCTGTTATAATATATGCTAACCATGCTCCCCAGGAATGTCCGATCAATGTAATGGGTAAGTCTCCAAAGGCTTTTAAGACATTGTATAATTCCAATACTTGCTCTTCAAGAGATGTTTTGGTCTGGATTGGTTCTAAAACACCATAATTCTTTGATAATTCTCTTGCAATTGCAGCAACACTACCAGGTGCTCCAGGTCCGCCATGGATCACAGCAACTTGAAATGGTTCTTTTCCATAATATCTAATGTTTATCATCGTTAAATAGAAAGGACAAATTAATTAATCAAATAAGCCTTATCTAATATTATGGAAATGCTACTACATATCTGCTGTGCCCCCTGTGCTACATATACTGTAAAGAAATTAAGAGATGACGGTGTTAACCCGATAGGTTATTTCTATAATCCTACTATCCATCCCTTTACAGAATACCGCCGCCGTTTTGAAACCCTTAAGCAATATAGTGAAGCTGTAGAACTGGATGTGGTATATAAAGATGAATATATGCTTGAAGAATTTATCGGACCGGCTCTTGAGGTTGAGGATAGATGCGCTCTATGCTATACTATTCGTCTAAGAGAAACGGCCAGGTATGCATCTGATATGGGTATTGATTTTTTCACAACGACTTTGTTAATATCCCCGTACCAGAAGCATGAGA